>Ga0302151_10000006_pt1 | contig 126922 bp, 107 predicted proteins | sample I_Bog_N1_3_FD_192428 | JGI IMG/M metagenome (GOLD analysis project Ga0302151, IMG submission 192428) | Peat permafrost microbial communities from Stordalen Mire near Abisko, Sweden - I_Bog_N1_3 | ecosystem: Environmental > Terrestrial > Soil > Wetlands > Peat | place: Sweden: Abisko...
CATCCTCCGGGGCCTGCCCGTCCCGAAAGGTAGCCCTTCAGGGGCAGATTCCATGGTCAACGCAACAGCGCCGCTGAAGCGGAGTTGGTGAGGAAAATGTAGGTGCCCCCTCCGATCCTGTCTGCCTTGATGCGTCGCCGCGCCCTGCTTGCCGGGGGCGCAAGCGTGCTGCTGGGGTCTCTGTACGCATTGAATCGTCGCCGCGTCACTCCCGAAGCATGGAAATCGAACGTCCGCATCGCCGTTCCCCTCGTACCGCATGCAGGCCTGATCCATATCGCCTCGGCGCGCGGATTCTTCCGCGATCGAGGGCTGGGCGTGACCCTGCTCCCGCAGAGCTATGGCAAGGCCGCGGTGGCCGACCTTCTTCGGGGGCAAGCCGACTTGGCTGTCGCAGCCGACGTGCCGGTCGTCATCGAGGTACTCAAGGGCGCACCGCTGAGCATCGTTGCATCAGTGGCCAACGCGTCGAACGAACTCGCCGTGTTGGGGCGTATCGATCGCGGCATACGCACGCCCGGCGATCTGCGCGGACGCCGAGTCGGCGTCACGCTGGGGACGAGTGGCGAGTACTTTCTTTGGGCGTTTCTGGTGCGCAATCGCATCGCGCCGCAGTCACTCCAACTGATCGATCTGCCGCCTTCGCAGCTCATCGATTCATTGCGCCATGACGTCGTGGACGCCATCGCCGCTTGGCAGCCTGTCCGGCATGAAGCCGAGCTTGGCTTTGGCGATCTCATCGTCTCGCTCCATGCGCCCGACGCCTATGCGCAGAACTACGTTCTCGTCGGCAAGCAAGACTATGTGTCGGCCCACCAGCAGGAGTTGCGCCACGCGGTGCGGGCGCTGCTGGACGCCGAAGCCTTCGTCGACGCCAATCCGGAATCCGCCAAGAAGACGCTTGCCGGATTGTTGAAGCTCAGTCCCGAAGCCTTCGATCCCTCTTGGCAGGACGTGACCCTCGAGGTCGAGCAGCAGCAGGCTCAACTGGTCACGCTCGAGGATGTGGCGACTTGGGCGATGGCGCGAAACTACGCTCCCAGCCAGCCCATGCCCAACTTCGTTTCCCATCTCTCGCTCGACACGTTGCTCGCGGTGAGTCCGGCGCGCGTGACGGTGGTCCGATGAAGATCAGCACCAAAGCCACGTTTGCAGCCACCCTGATGCTCGGCACCATGATGCTGATTTCCGTCAGCATTGGCTGGGCCAACGCCCAGGTTCGCGCAGCAGTCGCCCAGCGGGGTCAGAGCGTCGAGATCGTCGATGCACTCAACAACATGCGCATGGTGAGCTTCGAGTACCTTCTCAATCGACGCGATCGTGCACGATTGCAGGAGAAAATCGTGTGGGAGAGGCTGGAGCGCCTGTTCGCAAACCCTGTTCCGCTCGACGGTGCCGCCGCAAACATATTGGCGAGCCTTCGAAGCCAAGGAGAAGCCAGCCACCGCCTGTTCAGTGAAGTCGATGCGTCAACCGGGACGGGCACCGTCGACGACGTGCAGCGTCGATTCGAGGCGCAATTGTCGAGCCGGATACTCATCCTGCAGCAGAACAGCCTCGTGGAGGCCGAGCAACTCATCCACGATGCGGGGGACCGAATAGACGAGACGCAACATCGCGTCGTCCTGATCACCGGGCTGGGGCTCATGGTGATGGCGGTATTGACCGCCGCTACGGCCTGGTTGTTCCGACGCGACGTGCTTGGTCCGATAGCGCGCCTGGAACTGGCGACCCGCGAGGTCGCCGCCGGCAACTGGTCGTTCGAACTTGGTGTGGCGAGTTCCGACGAACTGGGAGACGTGGCCCGCCACTTCGATGCAATGACTCGTGCCTTGCGCGATTCCTTCAGCCGGCTCCAGATCAGCAATCGAGACCTCGTCGTGCTGAACAAGGAACTCGAGTCATTCAGCTATTCGGTTTCCCACGACCTGCGCAGCCCGTTGCGGAGCATGGATGGCTTCTCCCTTGCCCTCCTGGAGGACTATGGAGACCGGCTTGACGACGATGCCCGCGACAGCCTTCAACGCATTCGCGCGGCAAGCCAGAGGATGGGCCGCCTGATCGACGAGTTGCTCGGCTTGGCGCGGGTCACGAGGGCCGAACTGCGGATCCAGGACATCGACCTCAGCGCGATGGCTGAAGAGATCGCCTCGACATTGGTCAGAGCCGAGCCCGAGCGTCAGGTCAGATGGGAAATCGAGAAAAGGATCCTCGTCCGAGGCGACCGCGAGTTGATCGCAATCGCCCTCCAGAACTTGCTCGCCAACGCTTGGAAATTCACCGGCAAGGTCGAAGAGGCTGTCATCCGGATCGGCACGCGGCACGAGGGGGGCGAGCAAGTCTGCTTTGTCTCCGACAACGGCGCTGGATTCGACATGGCCTATGCCTCCCGCCTCTTTGGTGCTTTCCAACGCCTTCATCACGAGAGCGATTTCCCGGGCACCGGGGTCGGACTGGCCACCGTACAGCGCGTGATGCATCGCCACGGATGGTCGCTGGGAGCTCAAGCATCCCCCGGTCATGGGGCGACTTTCTATTTCGGTCCCAGGGAGCAAGACGATGAACGAAGAGAGCAAGACCATCCTGCTGGTTGAAGACAACGACGACGATGTCACTTTGACGCTGCGCGCCTTCAAACGCAGCCATCTGATGAACCCTGTCGCCGTGGTCCGCGACGGCGTCGAGGCACTCGATTTCCTCTTCGCGCGCGGTGCCTATGAAGGCAGGGGCACAGCGCCGCCGACGCTGGTCATTCTCGACCTGAAGCTGCCCAAGCTGGACGGATTGGGGGTGCTCAAGGCCATGCGCGCCGATCCGCGAACGGCACTCCTGCCCACGGTGATACTGACATCGTCAAAGGAGGAGCAAGATGTCATCGCCGGGTATTCGCTCGGCGCCAACAGCTACGTTCGCAAGCCGGTCGACTTCGCCGAGTTCCTTGAGGCTGTCAAGATCCTCGGCATCTACTGGCTGGCGCTCAATCAGGTTCCGCCTCCGCAATGACCATCATGAACGGGCGCCCTATCAAGATTCTCGCGGTCGAAGACTCCGAGAACGACTTCCGCCTTGCCATGCGGGTGCTCCGCAAGGCAGGCTTCGCACCGGAAGGACAGCGCGTGCAGGATCTGCCGTCGCTGCGGCAAGCGCTGCTTGAAGGCCCTTGGGACGCCCTGATTTCCGACTTCAGCATGCCGGGTTTCAGCGGCCTACAGGCGCTGGCCGAGTTCCGCAGTACGGGCATCGACATTCCTTTCATCTTCGTCTCGGGGACGATCGGCGAAGAAACGGCGGTTGCCGCGATGCAGGCCGGCGCCAATGACTACGTGATGAAGGAGAACTTGCGACGCCTCGGCCCGGCACTCGAACGCGAGTTGGCACAAGCCGCGCGGCGAGCGGCCCACCGCCAAGCGGAGGCTGAACTCAGCCGCTTCGAGGTGCAACTCCAGCAGGCCCAAAAGATGGAATCGCTCGGCACGTTGGCCGGCGGAATCGCGCACGACTTCAACAACATTCTCGGCGCGATCCTGGGCAATATCGAGCTCGCCATGCTCGATCTCGAGCCCCACCATCCGGTGCAAGCCGCTCTCGGAGAGATTCAACTGGCAAGTCTGCGCGCTCGCGACCTCGTGCGACAAATACTGACCTTCAGTCGTCGTCGACCGCAGCAGTTGGAAAACATGGCCCTGAAACCCATCGTGGAGGAATCCTTCCGCCTCCTTCGCGCGACGCTGCCCGCAGGTGTCGAGCTTCGGCAAGACCTTGCCGAGGCGCCCTTGTACGTCCACGCCGACGCGACTCAACTTCAGCAGGTGCTGATGAACCTGTGCACGAACGCCTGGCATGCGCTGCATGACAAAGCCGGCCTGATCGTCATCGGCCTCGAAGCCGCCGATATCGATGCCGCGAACGCGCGGACGCGCGGCTTGGATCCGGGTGCCTACGCGCATCTCTGGGTGAGGGACACCGGCTCCGGGATGGACGCCCGAACGCTCGAAAGAGTCTTCGAGCCGTTCTTCACCACCAAGTCAACTGGTCAGGGAACGGGCCTGGGATTGTCCGTGGTCCACGGAATCGTTGCTGCTCACCACGGCAGCATCGCCGTGGACACCCTGCTTGGCGAGGGCAGCACCTTCCACGTTCTCCTGCCAGCCAATTCCGAGCCCCTGGCCCTGCCGGCAGATCACGAACAGGCAGCGCAGGCGGAGGCGCACGGCGAGCATGTTGTCTATCTCGACGATGACGCGACGGTCATGCTGGTCATGGTTCGAATCCTGGAGAGAGCCGGATATCGTTGCAGCGGCTTTCTGGACGCCACCGCCGCGTTGGCGTCGATCAGGGACGCGCCCGCGAGCGTGGATGTCTTCATCACCGACTACAACATGCCCGGTCGTTCAGGACTCGATGTGGCCCGCGAGGCTGCCTCGTTGAATCCTGATTTGCCCATCGCGATCAGTACGGGGATGATCACCGATGATCTGCGAGAAAGAGCACGTGCGCTGGGTGTGTTTGCCGTCATCCAGAAAGAGAATGCATTCCGCGAAATTGTTCCGTTGGTCCGGCGTCTGTTGGAGAAAAACAGGACGTAGCGCCTGAACGCTGACTCGATCAGTTGCAGCAGACGACAGCACAGGCGCGACTGATCGCCGTCAGCAGCCTCGACAAGTGGCTCGCGGCAAGGCGTCAGGCGTCAAGCAGGGTGTTCAGGATCTCCAGGCAGGCTCGGGCAGTCTGGTTGCCGCCGTCCTGTTCCGCATGCCAGGCGGAGACAGACACGGCGACGACGTTGTAAGAGCGAAGGGCCCGGAAAAATGCCGCCATGTCCGCGGCACTGGGGCCGCGCTGGACGTGGTATTTGAGCGCGGGCATGCGCGCCCGGTCGTCGATGACGTCGGTGTCCCAGTGCAGATAGATGCGTTCGCGCGGCCGAAGATGCCCCAGGACTTCGCCAAGCGGGCAGCGGAGGATCTGGGAGCTCAGCAGGGCTTCGCTTTCGCCGGGATCGAGGTCGCGCGCATCGGCGAGAACGATTTGCTGCGGCGGGTAGGGCTGCACGCCGATGGCGGCCAGGCAACCGAGCGCCGCCTGGCTGCGCGGGTCGAGCCCGCGGTCGATCCGGCCGACGAACATGGCCAGGGGCATTCCACCGATGTACTGGGTTCGGGTGCTGGACCAGGTGTGGAAGTCGCCATGGGCGTCGAGCCAGAGCACGCGATCGGGCGGCTGGCCGGCTTGTTGCAGCCCGGCCAGCATACCCAGGCTGGAGACGCAGTCGCCGGCGAGGCTGACTGGCCTGCAGCCGCTGCGGGCCAGTGCTGCGACGCGCGCAGCCAGCAAGGCGTAGAGGCTGCCCAGGCCACGCAGCTTCGCAATGGGATCGTCGATCCGCGCTTGGTGCTGCAAGGCGAGTTCCAGTACGTCCCAGGGATGGAGGTCGATGTCGACCACACGGCGCAGGCCGTCGCGGCGCTGACCCATCAGGTAGGGCAGCAGTAGCCTTGCGTTCACAACCATGTGTAGACGTCCATGGAGTAGCCGAGCAAGCCCATCATCTCGCGCACCTCGGGCCGCTGGCTCAGTTCCATGAGCAGGGTACCTCTTTTGTGCCAGCGTTTGGAACGTGGTGGTTCAGTTGCCATCTTGATGGGCAACTCTCTTGGCAGAGCCACGGCGGACAGGTCCAAATGGTCCGTGATTTGCCTCAGCACAGCGGCGGGGCTGGCGACGAAGTCCTCAAAGGACACACGCAGGGTGCAGACGCCGCGCTGCAGGATTGCCTCGTGGATGGAGTACCACTGGTTCAGACACACCTCCTCCAGCTTCGCGCGAGTAAACCTTCTCCAATCGCGTGGCAGGTCGAACTTCCACCACTTGCGGCCAAAGGACACCCGGTCCGAATACCCCTGAATGGCGAGTTCGCAGCCGATCTTGCTGAGATCGTGCGAGAAGAATCCTAGCGGGTAGAGCCAACCATCCATCAGACCGTTCACACACTGCGCGAAGCCTCGTGTCAGGTGAATGTACGTCACCTCGGCATTGGGGAACAATCGCTCGTACATGCCGATGCGATAGGCATCGGACGGGGACTTGAAGAGCAGTACTGAATCTCGCACATCGGCCAAGGCGAAGGGTTGGCGCCTGAGCGTCGGCACCACGAACGGCGGCTCCTCAATTTTCAGCGGCTCGTCAAAATGGCGGTTCGTGCCCGGGGCTGCGTTGCCGTCGTAGTAGCTGATCCGCCATGGCTCGTCACTGAATACGGCGGAGAGAATCAGGCCCTGTAGCTCGTTGTCGCTGCGGCGGTCGCCACGGTGGAACAGGGTCAGCGCAGCCTCCAGCGACTGCTCAAGCCGGCGGTAGGCGCCGGCATCCAGAAAGTACAAAGGGAACTGCAGCGCCAGCCGGTTCTTCCATTTCCTGAGCAGCAGGCTGGTGTCGAGGATCTCCGTCGAAGCAAATGAAATCTCGTCCAGGATGCTGCTGGCCAGCTCAGTGGCATTTGCCACCGATTCGATGCAATCGCTGTCGGAATTTTGATTGAAGCCGTTGCCGGACAAGGTGAGGAGCGGGTCCAACTCCCCGTCCAGCGAGGCGACGCGAGGGTGTAGTGCCAGGGACTCCTTTAAGAGGGTGGAACCGCCTCGCGAGCCGGACAGGATAACCACCACTCTTCGGACCATCCGATCCAGTTCCGAGCGCGGAACATCGCGACGCGACTTGATGGTCAGCAGGCGCCTGTCCATGGCAGCCGATGCGTCAAGCCAGGGTCATCTCGTAGACGAAGAATTCCTGGCGTCGAGTGTCGTCGATGAATTCGCTGGCCAATTCCGTGGTCTGCAGGCGCGCCGCCTGCGCGAGGCGCATCACGGCCTCGATTTCACCGAAATTGGATTGCACGAAATAGATACGCCCCTTGGGGTGCAAGTGCCGGCCCACCTCTTCGAAGAAGCGCGTATTGGTCTTGAAGTCGGTGTCCCATTGGGACATCGCCACCACATCGTGCGCCGGCTTGTTTCTAAACGGCAGATTGGCAGTGACGACGTCAAAACGCTCATCGCCCAGCGCATCGAAAAGGTCGGATCGCAGCACTTTCATGGTGTCGGCAAAGCCATGCACCTGAGCGTTGTGGGTCGCGCTCCGGATGGCCGCCGGGTTGATGTCCACGCCAACCACTCGCCCCGCGCCCCGGTAGCAGGCGAAGATGCCGATGACGCCCGAGCCGGTACCTACGTCCAGCACGCTTTCGCCCGGTGTGATCCGAAAATGCCTGACCAGCGGCAGACTGTCGGCGAACGGCCAGAAGGTGCCGGGGTAGACCAGAAACTCCTTGTCCATGTATCGGACTTTCCGGCCCTCGGGGGGCGCGGACTTGAAGAGTTGCTGTCGCTGCTGTTGCCATTGATCGGTAAAGCTGGGCAAATCCATCTGCCGCCTCCATGGAATCTGTCGCACGAAGATAAAGCTCTCGGCCAGAAAACGCGATTGTGGACTGCCCTCGGTCCATCCCACGAAACCAACTTCGCACTGCGCGACAGCGAAAATCATGAAGACGGCCTCGTCGCCGGGCGCACGGTGCTCGCGCCGCCGCCCGCAGTCGATACGGCAGGCCTGGCCTGCGCACCCCGCACGTCGAAGCTCACCGTATCGAGCGCGCCGCCCTTCGCATCCACCAGCTCCAGCACGTGATGCCCGGGCCACGGCGACCACGGCAGGGGCCGCGCCGGGCCCAGGCGCCTGCCGTCCAGCCGCCATGCCGCGCCGGGCGGCAGCGGGCTGACGGCCTCGAAGCGCAGGCGTTGCACCGCCGGCGGGATGTCGGGGTCAAGGGCGACGACGGACTGGTCGTCGGGCGAGGCGATCAGGCGCGCGGCGCTGCCCGCGGCGCTCGCCAGCGTCACGTGCGCGGTCTCGGTGCCGGCGAGGAACCACTCGGTGCGCGGCGCCTCCAGCTGCGCGTCGAAGGTGACGGGCTGCGAGACCACGCCGGGCGGCGGCACGGGGGCGGTGGGCGAATGCACGAAGGCCGTGCGGATCAGCGCGCCGCGCGGCCCGACGCGCCCGGGGTGGTCGTCGGCGACGTCGCTGCGCTGCAGGGCGTCCATCACCGTGCGCCACACGGGCGCCGCGCCGGTGACGCCGGAGACCGCATGCATCGGCGCGCCGCCGGCGTTGCCCACCCACACGCCCACCGTGTAGCGGGCGCTGAAGCCCACGCACCAGTTGTCGCGCATGTCCTTGCTGGTGCCGGTCTTGACGGCCGACCAGTAGCGCGTGGCCAGCGCGTTGTCCAGGCCGAAGGTGGGCACGCGTGCGCCGTTGTCGGACAGGATGTCGGCCACGATGAACGACGCTGCCGGATCCATCACGCGCGTGGACGATGCCGCGTCGGCCGGCAACAGCATCCGCGGCGCGGAGACGGCGCCGCCATTGGCCAGTGCGCGGTAGGCGTTGGCCAGCGACAGCAGCGTCACCTCGGGCGAGCCGAGCGCGATGCTGTAGCCGTAGAAGTCGCCCGGCTTGCGAATGGGCAGGCCCAGCGCGACGAGGCGACGCGCGAAGCGGCCGGGTGTCACCATCACCGCGGTGCGCACGGCGGGCACGTTGAGCGACGAGCCGAGCGCGGTGCGCACCGTCACGCGGCCCTTGAAGTCGTGGTCGTAGTTCTGTGGAATGTAGAGGCCCGAGGGGGTGTGAAGGCGCGTGGGCGCGTCGTCGAGCACCGAGGCGGCGGTCAACCAGCGCTGCTCGATCGCCTGCTCGTAGAGAAAGGGCTTCAACGTGGAGCCGGCCTGGCGCGGCGCGACCACGGCGTCCACGGCCGCGGCCCGCGACAGGTCGCCGCTGGAGCCCACCCATGCGAGCACGTCGCCAGTGGCGTTGTCCAGCACCACCACGGCGCCGTCCTCCACGTCGCGGTCGCGCAGCTCGGCCAGTTGCTGGCGCAGCGCGTCGCGGGCGCGGCGCTGCGTGCCGGCGTCGAGCGTCGTGCGCAGCATGGCCGGCGGCGCGGCCTTGTCCGTCATCTTCAGCACCTGGCGCGCGAAGTGCGGCGCGAGCTGATCGGCGGTGTCGATCGACGCGTTCGAAGCGCGGCCCAGGATCAGCTCGGCGAAGCCCTGCGCATTGGCGCATTCGTCCGCGCGACCCTGCGCCTTCAACACGCCGCACGCGCGTTGGCCCACCACGGCGGGCGCCGCGTTGGGCGCGCGCAGCAGAGCCGCGGCGATGGCCGACTCGTCGGCATCGAGGCCCGACGGCGCTTTCTGGAACAAGGCCTGCGACATCGCCGCCACGCCCACCTGCTCGCCGCGGAACGGCACGAGGTTGAGCCAGGCCTCGAGGATCTGGTCCTTCGTCCACGTGCGCTCGAGACGCAGCGCCGCCGCGGCCTGTTCGATCTTCATGCCCATCGATCGGCCACCCCTGGGCAAGGCCAGGTCGGGATCGAGCAGGCCCGCGAGCTGCATCGTGATGGTGGACGCGCCGCGCGTGCCGCCCGCGCCCGCGCGCCCGATCGCGGCGCCCGCCACGGCCGACCAGTCGACGCCCGAATGCTGCAGGAAGCGCTGGTCCTCCGACGCGATGGCGGCCGCACGCAGCGCCGGCGAGACTTGCGCCAGCGCCACCCAGGCGCCGCGCCGCGCGCGCGGGTCGGTGCGCACCAGCTGCACCGGCTGGCCGTGGCGATCGAGCAGCAGCGTCTCCGAGCTGCGGTACGAAGCGCGCACCTGCTCGAACGACGGCGTGGCCGCATGCACGCTCACGCAGGCGGCCAGGCAGGCCGCCGCGAGCGTCGTGCGGACTCGGCGCGAGATCATGGCTGCACCACGAACGCCGCGTTGGGCGACTCGCCGAACATCTCCGGCGCGTACATCGCCTCGACGTGCGTCTGCGGCAGGCCGAAGCGGCCCGGGTTGTTGAGGCGCATCGTGTACTCGACGCTGAACGCGCCCTTGGGCAGGTAGCGGTAATACGCGCGGAACGCCTCGAAGCTGCGCTCCTGGTACGCGAGCCAGCCGCGCGCGTCGTCCTTCTCGGTGCCGGTGCCGATCTGGTCGTCATTGCCGAGACCCGTTCCCAGCAGCGCCGCGCCGCCCGGGATCGGGTCGTTGATCACCACCCACGTGGCGTCCGCCTGCACGTCGATGTCGAGGTGCACGCGCACCACGTCGCCGCGCGACCACTGGCCCTTCACCTTCTGCTCCACCGGCATCACCGTCTTCGTGATGCGATAGCCGCTGCCGAACGGCGCCATGACCGGCACCGCGGCGCGCGAGGTGATCGTCACCCAGGGCTTGCCGCTGCCGTCGTGGTCGACCTGCAGCGTGGCGTCGGCCTTGTTGCCGTTGACCGCGAAGCCGGCGGGCCAACCCAGGGGCAACGAGTTGCCCGCCGGCATCTTCGCCCAGTCAAGCGACGCGCTCGCGCCCGGCGCGCCGAAGCCGGCACGCGTGACGCCGCGCACGGGCACGCTCTCGAACTTCTTCGAAAAGGCCTCCATCGCGACACTGCCCCAGGCATTGGCCACCGTCGTCGACCAGCGGCCGGCCTGCTGGCGCTGCAACGTGCCGGTGACGATGCGCGGCACGTCGTCGGCCCAGTCCTTGCTATCGAGCACCGCCAGCGTCATGCGCACGCTGTTGACGTCGCCGTTGCTCATCAGCCACCACCAGCTGTCGTCGCGCTCGGTGGAGAAGACCAGGCGCGTGCCCTGCACGTTCAGGCGCGCGCGCAGCACCTGCTCGGCCTCGCCGATACGCCTGGCGCGATCGGGGATGCTCGGCACGCGATCGAGCACCTGCAGCCAGTCGATCACCGCGCCGGTGGGCCACTGGTTGGGCAGGAGCTGGATCGAATCGAGCATGCGCGGCTGCACCTTGCCGTAGCGGCTCAAGGCCTCCAGCGCGGCGAGCTTGCGCACGTCCAGGTCGCCGTTCCTGAGGAAGGCCGGGCGCCAGAAGTCGCGCTGCACCTTGCCCTCCACGAAGCCGATCAGCCCGCGTTCCATGCCGGCCCTGGCGTCGTCGGGCAGCGCGAAGTCGTAGCCCAGCTTCGTGGCCTCGTCGCTGATGGCCAGCACGTAGGCCGTGAGGCTGTCGCTGCCGGTGCGCGGGAGGTTGCTCGGGAAGTAGTTCAGCAGCCCGTCCTCGTCCTGGTACAGCGCCGCCCGGGCCACCAGCGCGTGCCAGTGCGCCGTGTCGCGCAGCCCGATGGCGATGGAGGCCTGCTGCTCGAAGCAGATCCACGGATAGCGCTCGAAGAACTCGCGCACGCCGGGCAGGCCGTCGCCCAGCCGCGGCTTCAGCGCCACGTCGACGCCGCCGCGCAGCCTGCCCGTGCCATCGGCCAGCGCGTGGACCGGCGGCGCGATGGGCATGCTCAGGCTCTTGTCCAGCTGCACCAGCGTGGCCTGCTGCACCGTCACCGGCACGGCGGGCACGATCTTCTGCGCGAACTTCAGGCGGTCGTGCGCCGCGCCGGCATCGGCCGACACGAGCCACGCGACGTTGGCCACGTTGAACGGCGCGTCCACGTCCCACGCCACGTCCACCGCGGCACCTGCCGCGATCGCCAGCGTCTGCGCGGGCAGCGACTGCGCGCCCGCCGAGGCCGCGATCGCCGCGTTCAGCGCCGCCTTCGACGAGTTGCGCAGCGTGAACATCGCCTTGTAGTGGTCGCCCTCGCGCACCAGCGGCGGCACGCCCGAGACGATCTGCAGGTCCTGCGTGGCCGCGATCGTCGCCTGGCCGGTGCCGAACAGCGCTTGCTGCGCCCCTTGGACGACGTCGGCGATCGCGACGATGCGAAAGCTCGTGAGCGAGTCGTTGAGCGGCACCGACACGACGGCCTCGCCCTTCCCATCGAGCACCACGCTCGGGTTCCACAGCAGCAGCGTGTCGAACAGCTCGCGCGTGGGGAACTGGCCACCGCCACCACCCGGGGGCGCGGCCTTCTTGCCGAAGTGCCGCTTGCCGATGATCTGCATCTGCGCGGTGGCCGTCTCCACGTCGTACTCGCGGCGGCGGATCATCGCGCCGAGCAGGTCCCAGCTGTCGTTGGATTTCAGCGAGAGCAAGGCCTCGTCCACCGCAGCGAGCGTGACTTCGGTGCCCGCCGGCGCCGTGCTGCCGTCGGGCAGCGTCACCTTGATGCGCACCTGGCTGGTGGCGCGGATCGGGTACGTGGCCTTGTCGGGCACCACGTCCACCTTCAGGCGGTGCGCGGCGATGCCCACCTCGATCTCGGTGATGCCGAACTTGAACGCCGGCTTGGCGAGATCGACCATCGCGGTGGGCGCCTGGTAGTCGGTGCCCGCGTCGCGCCATGCGTGCCACCACTCCACCGGCGACTTCCAGCCCCAGCTGAACAGCGAGTACCACGGCACGTCGCGCACGCGCCCGCGCACCGCGAGCACCGACACGAACACATTGGGCGCCCACTCGGCCTTCACCGGAACTGAGAGGGTGGGATCGCGGCCGTCGAGTTCCACGGTGCGTGTCTCGACGATGCCGTTGCGCTCGATCGCCAGCAGCGCGGTGGCGTGGCGGAACGGGCTGCGCACCTGGAACTTCGCCACCTGGCCCGGCTCGTAGGCGCGCTGCTCGGGCAGCACGTCCATGCGGTCGTCGTTGGCGCTGCCGAACCACACCTCGCCCGCGCGCGTCACCCACACGCTGGAGGCCGCGCGCGCGAGATGGCCCTGGGCATCCCTGGCCTCGGCGATGAGTTCGACCTGGCCCGAGGCCGCCAGCGTGGCCTCGCACAGCACCAGGCCGCGCGCGTCGCTCTTGCCCGAGCACACTTCGCCGAGGTCGTCGTCCACGTTCTTGTTGTCGTAGGCGTAGAAGCCGCCCACCAGCCGCTTGCGCGCCGACAGCGAGCGGTGCACGACGGCACGCACGCCGACGTCGACGCCGGCCAGCGGCTTGCCCCGGGTGTCGAGCGCCACCACCTGCACCGGCAGCTTCTGGTGCACCGACACCCAGTCGTCGGTGCGCACGCCCAGCACCACGCCCGAGGGCCACAGCGGCAGCGTCTGGCTCAGCGTCTGCACCTCTCCGTTCGGGTCGGCGTAGGTGGCCTGCACCAGCAGTTCCCTGGGTGTCGTCACGGGTGGCAGCCTGGCCAGCGTCACCTTGCCGGCGCCCGCCTTGTCCAGCGTCACGGGGAGCTTGTCGGCCACCAGCTTCGAATGCGTGTCGCGCTGCGTGGCCATGCGGTCGGCGTCGTCCTCGTCGACGAAGTCCTCGCCGAATATCGCGCCGTCGCCGGAACGATCGTCGGTGCCCGGGGCGGCGGGGGGATCGAAATGGAAGCCGGGGTAGCGCGACGCGGGCACGGCCTGCGCCAGGTCGATGTCGCGCACCTGTGCAGAGACGCGCAGCGGCAGGTTGGCGGCACCGCCGCCGTTGCCGTAGTTCACCATCACGTCCAGCGTCAGCTCGCGCGGGTCGACCTGCGGCCCGGCGGGCGGCACCAGGCGACCGATCATCGCGGGCAGGCGGAACTCCTCGACGCGGAACGAGCCGGTCTGCGCGGCGACGTAGCCGCCCGTCTGCAGGGTCACGTCGTAGACGCCCAGCTTCGCGTCGTCGGGGATCTTGAACACGGTCTCGGCGTAGCGGCCGGCGCGCCATGTCAGCGGGAAGTCGACGTGGTCGCCGGAGCCCTCGTGCGTGATGCGCAGCGTGGTGGGCAGCTCCCCGGCAGCCATCAGCGCCAGCCCGGTGAGCAGTTCGCGCCGCGCATGGCTCTTCATCGAGACGGTCTGGCCCGCGCGCAGCAGCGTGCGATCCATCACCGTGTGGAACAGCGCGCGCGACTCGTCGCCGCGGCCGCCGGAGGAGTTGAGGTTGAAGCGCCAGGCCTCGATGCCCTCCTGCCACGTCGACCACACGAAGGCCATGTCGGCGCGCCCTTGCGCGTCGGTCTTGCGGGCGCTGACGAAGTAGCCGGCGGGCCGCCCCGACTGGCCCGACCAGCGGCCATTGCCCGCGCGATTGCAGACGTTCCAGTCCAGGCGCGGCAGGGCCTTGTCGATGCGCGCGAAGCCCTGCGCATCGGTCTGCCCGCTCCACACCGGCTTGCCCTGGCAGTCCGACACCTGCACCGCCGCGCCGGGCACGACCTGGCCCTTGTCCAGCGTCGTCACCCAGGCGCCCGAGTTGACCGGCGCCCACTTGAAATGCACCGCGAGATTGGTCACGAGCACGCCGGTGCGCACGTACATCGGCGCCTTGCGATCGAGCAGGGCCTCGCCGAGCCGCGGCGACTCGATCTCGACGACGTGGTAGCCCGGCTGCGGCAGCGGGATGCCGATCACCTCGAATGGATGCGGCTCGGTCTGCGCATCCGGCGGCAGCTTGACCACGTGCACGCCGGCGGCCTTGTTCAGCAGGCTCACCGTGCGCGTCTGCACGACTTTCGGATCCTGCGCGGCGACCTCGGCCTCGTCGGCGTCCCCGTCCTGTTCCTGCTGCGTCTTCGTGCGGCCGTGGTCCTTGGCCTGCCGGGCCGGCTTGGCCTTGACCGGCGGGGGCGGCAGCCTGATGCCCAGTTCCTGCTCCACCGTCGCGCGATCCAGCGAGGTCTCGTCGTAGCGCGCCACGCGGGCGAACCACTCGATGATGGCGGCGTCGTCGGTGAGCGTCAGGTCGCGCGCCGGCGCGCCGCCCAGGCTCACCGCCTTGACGCCCAGCGCGCCCTCGATCTTGCGCACCGTCAGCGGCAGCATCGGCTCGGCGTTGAGCTCGAGGATGCCGAAAGTGGCCGCCGGGAACCTGGCCAGCGGCGGCGCGTCGGAGGTGCGCGTGGCCAGCGGGAACTGCGCGGCGTTGTCCAGCTTGCGGCCGCTGTCGTCGGCGAAATCGGCCGGCAGCTCGATGCGCACGTCGGCCTTCTCGGGCAACAGGTCGGAGAACTGCACCGCCGTGACGCCCTCCTGCGACGCATCGCCGTCCACGCGGCCCTTGTCGCGGCTGAAGAAGTAGATGAACTTGTGCAGGCCCGACTCGTGCAGGTCCACCAGCGCGTAGGAGGTCTCGCCGCGGTGCTGCTCGACCTGCGGCTCGTGGCGGCCGTCGGGCGCGACGAGCGCCACCTTCTCGGCGATGCGGCGCGGCACCGGCGCGGAGAACTCCACGCGCAGCGGCCGCATCGGCAGGCAGTCGGCGCGCGAGTTCACGCGTTCGCAGGTGAAGCTGGCGGTGAAGGCCGGGCGCACCGCGTAGGCCAGCCGGCGATCCGCCGTGCTGGCCACGCCCGAGGGGGTCGCGATGCCCTTGCCCCACACCACCGACACCCTGGACTCGGGCGCGATCGGCCGCGCGCACTGCAAGGTCACGCTGCGCGCCTGCTGTGGCACCAGGTTCACCGCCTTGAGGATCGCGTCGCGCGTGGCGCCGGTGATCACCTTCACGGGAATGCGCTCGCCCACGCCCGCCACCTCGCAGTACGCGAAGCGCTGGACGCTGTCGGCCGCGGCCGCGCCGTTGAGCAGCAGCGCGAAGACCTGCTCCTCCTCGATCTTCGCGTCCTCGCCCGGCGCCGGGTAGGCGCGCACGACGGCCGGGCCGCCGGTGGAGAAGTCGAACTTCGCGGCCGCCGCGATGGCCGAGCCGGCCACCGACTTGATGCCCGGATGCGGCGCGACGCGGCACGTCGTGCCGGGCGGCACGTCCCTGGCGAAGTCGAAGACCCAGGTCTTGTCGTCCACCCAGCGCCCGATGCCGCCCTGCGCCGCGTTTGGCTGGCAGGCCACGTCCAGCGGCGCGGGCAGCCGCGGATCGCCGAACTTGACCATGGACTCGCTGAACGTGGCGCGCACCTGGCGCACCAGCGCGACCTCGCCCTGGGGCGACATCGTCTTCAGCGTGGCGTCGGCGTGCGCGAGCAGGCTGGCGCCCGCAAGCACGAGGCCGGTGATCAGGGACTTGGCCGACATGAGATCTCCTCCCGCACCCGGTGGCCCGGGCATCTGGGGGAGCAGTCTATGTCGCGAGCACCATGAAAAGCGCCTCGTGAGGGAAGTCTCACGAGGCGGAGGATTTGGAGGTTCGGGTCAACGAGTGTCATCCTGCGCGCAGTCGCAGGATCCACCCTGGCCGAGGTCTTCGCTGTTCGTGGATCCTGCGACTGCGCGCAGGAGGACAGGTTGAGTCAGCCCACCGTAGGGGCCAGGCCCCGGCAATTACTTTTTCGTGTAGATCTGGTCGAACACGCCGCCGTCGGCGAAGTGCGTGGCCTGGGCCTTGGTCCAGCCGCCGAAGGTGTCGTCGATCGTGAACGTCTTCACCTTCGGGAACTTGCTGGCGTACTTCGCGGCCACGGTCGGGTCGATCGGGCGGTAGTAGTTCTTCGCCTCGATTTCCTGCGCTTCGGGGGTGTACAGGTATTCGAGGTAGGCCTGCGCGACGGCGCGCGTGCCGCGCTTGTCCACCACCTTGTCGACGACTGCAACGGGCGGCTCGGCCAGGATGCTGGACGGCGGGTAGACCACGTCGAACTTGTCGGCGCCGAATTCCTTCAGCGACAGGTAGCCTTCGTTCTCCCAGGCCAGCAGCACGTCGCCCACGTCGCGCTGCGCGAACGTCACGGTCGCGCCGCGCGCGCCCGAGTCGAGCACCGGCACGTTCTCGTAGACCTTCTTGATGTAGGCACGGGCGGTGGCGTCGGTGGCGCCCGGCTGCTTCAGCGCCCAGCCGTAGGCGGCCAGGTAGGCCCAGCGCGCGCCGCCGGAGGTCTTGGGATTGGCGACGATCACGCCGACGCCCGGCTTGATGATGTCGGACCAGTCGTGGATGCCCTTGGGGTTGCCCTTGCGCACCAGGAACACGATCGTGGACGTGTAGGGCGTGCTGTTGCTCTTGAACTTTTCTTGCCAGCCCTTGTTCACCAGGCCCTTGGCGACGAGCGCGTCGATGTCATAGGCGAGCGCCAGCGTGACGACATCGGCCTCGAGGCCGTCCTGCACCGCGCGCGACTGGGCGCCCGAGCCGCCGTGGGAGGCGTTGATCTTCAGGTCGTCGCCGGTCTTGGCCTTCCAGTACTTCGGGAAGGCGGCGTCGATGTCGGCATAGAGCTCGCGCGTCGGGTCGTAGGAGACGTTGAGCAGCGTGATGTCCTTGGCGAACGAGACGGCGGCGGACGCGGTGAGCGCCAGGGCCAGGAGCGTTCGGGAAAGGAGGCGGGAAGTCGTCATCAGGGGAATCCTTGGGTTTCGAAATCGGGAAGCTATCAAACCGGGCGGTGCAAGCTGAGCACAGGCTGAACGCAATTCTGGGGATTCAGCTCGGCGGCGACAAAGAACTTAAACGTCGTTGCTTAAGCGGCCGAGAGCGACAGGCGCCCGCCCGCGCCGGCCGGCGGGTGCTCGTGGTCGGCGCCCGCGAGCGGGTCGGCGCCCTCGGGCTCGCCCACATCGCCGTCCGCGTCGAATTCGGGCGCGCCGGCGGCCAGCAGGCCGTGACGCTTGAGCAGCGTGCGCACCATGTTGCGGGTGACGCCCAGGGCCCGGGCCGAGCGCACCTGGTTTCGATGCGCGTGCTCGAACGCGGCGTGCACCAGGGCCCGCTCGACGGCATCGAACAGCCCGTCGCCACCCTCGCGCAGCAGTTCCTCGAACACCTGCGGGAGCCGCGAGCGCGCATCGGCCGCTGGCGGCGGCGCGGCCACCGCCTGCTCGGCGGGTGCGGCGGGCGGCCAGTAGCCGCCGTAGGCCGGCGCCGCGTCCACCGCGGGCCCGACCCGCCGGTCGGTGGGCGGCAGCAGCGGCACCAGCTTGAGGTCGCTCGGGTGGATCTCGTCGCCCGCGCACACGATCAGCGCGTAGTGGATGACGTTCTCCAGCTCGCGGATGTTGCCGGGCCAGCTGTAGTCGCGCAGCGCCTGGCCGGCCGCCGCGCTCAGGGGCACCGGCCGGATGCCCAGGCGGTTGCAATAGACGCCGATGAAGTGCTCGGCCAGCGGCAGGATGTCGGCCTGGCGCTCGTGCAGCGCCGGCAGGCGCACGCCGGCCACGCTGAGGCGGTAGTAGAGGTCGGCCCGGAAGTGCTGCGCGGCCACGGCGCGCGCGAGGTCGATGTTGGTGGCCGCCACCAGCCGCACGTCCAGCGCGATGGGCCGGCGCGAACCCAGGCGCACCACCTGGCGCTCCTGCAGCACGCGCAGCAGCTTGACCTGCAGCGACATCGGCAGGTCGCCGATCTCGTCGAGGAACAGCGTGCCGCCGTTGGCGGCCTCGAACCAGCCGGCGCGCGCATGGGTCGCGCCGGTGAACGCGCCCACCTCGTGGCCGAACAGCTCGGCATCGATCAGGGTCTCGCTGAAGGCCCCGCAGTTGACGGCCACGAAGGGGCCGGCACGGCCGCTGGTGGTGTGGATGTGGCGAGCGATGAGCTCCTTGCCGGTGCCGGTCTCGCCGGTCACCAGCACGGTGGCGTCGCTGCGCGCGAGACGCTCGACGTGATCGAGCAGCTGGCGCGACTGCGGATCGTGGAACACCAGTGCCTTGGCACGGATCGTCAGCGGTGCGGTGTGCGAATCCGGCAGGGTCAGAATCTTTGCCACGGGGGTATGTGAGTCTGGGTTGCGGAAGTGCAAAGTTACGTGGTGTGCTGCGTCGCACCAAGCGACCTCTTCGCCTGTCGATATGCGCGAATCGACACCACGCGCGCCCGCTGGCTCTTTCGCGCACCGCACTGCATCGAATGCAGCATTCGACACGCGCGGGCGCTTGATTCGCAGCAGAAACCGCCCGCAATGCACGCTGCGCGCCCTGGCGCGGGTCTTGCGACGCCACGCGCATGAAAACCACACTCCTGTCCTCGCTGGCGCTGTCGGCGCTCGCCCTGTCCTCCACCTCCACGCTCGCCGCGCTGGCCACCGGCGACAGCGCGCCGCCTTTCGAGGCCCCGGCCTCGCTGGCCGGCAAGGCCTTCAACTATTCGCTGCGCGACGCGTTGAAGCACGGCCCGGTGGTCGTGTACTTCTACCCGTCGGCGTACACGGGCGGCTGCAACCTGGAGGCGCACACCTTCGCCGTGCAGCACGAGAAGTTCCTCGCGGCGGGCGCCACCATCGTGGGCGTGTCGCTGGACGACATCGGCCGCCTCAACACGTTCTCGGCCGACCCCGAGTACTGCGGCGGCAAGATCGCGGTGGCCTCCGATCCCGACGGCCACATCGCGCGCGCCTACGCGCTCAACGTGCGTGACGCGGCGCCCGGGCGCAAGGACACGCGCGGCGTGGAGATCGACCATGGTTTCGCCGAACGCAGCACCTTCGTCGTCACGCCCGACGGCCATATCGCCGCGGCGTTCGACGGACTGTCGCCTGTCGAGAACGTGGAGCACGCGCTGGCCGCCGTGCAGCAACTCGCGCACTGACAGACGAAGTGAACGAACCCGGCGCGTGCCAGGTTCTTTCAAGGGGTCACCAGGCCGGCGCCGACGAGGCCGGCAACGGCTGCTGCGCCACGGGAGCGGCCGCCGCGTTCGAGGCGGGCACCACGGCCACGCCGCCCTCGCCGGCCCCGGCGATCGCGAGCACCACCGCCGCCGCGATGGCCACGCCCGACAGCAGGCCGAAGTGCCCGAAGCCGCGCACCGGCTGCAGCGTGGCCAGGCCCGAATCGACGTCCAGCCGCCCGGTGATCATCGGCCTGATCAGGCGATGGCGCTTCACGAGCACGTGGAACGCGATCGCCGCCAGGTGCAGCGCGATCAGCACGAACAAGCCATCGGCCAGCAGGCGATGCCACCCGGTCACGCGCGAGCCCGAGGAGTCCGCGACGAGGTGGTTGAGCGGCCCGGCGAACGCGATGTCGTCGTTGCCGAACAGGCCCGTGGCCACCTGCGCGAACAGGAGCCCCAGCAGCGCGAACACCGACAACGCACCCAGCGGGTTGTGGCCGACGCCGCGCCAGCGCCCGCGCAGGTAGGCGACCAGCCGTCCGGGCGACGGCGCGAAGGACGTGAAACGCGAGGTGGCCGAACCGAGGACGCCCCACACCAGGCGGAACACGAGCAGCCCGACGATCAGCAGTCCGGCGCGGCCGTGCCACGGCATCCACGCGCCCCCCAGCTCGCCGCTGACGATCGCGGCGGTCACCGCGATCACCAGCGACCAGTGGAAGACGCGCAGCGGCAGGTCCCACAGCACGATGCGTCGAGTGCCGGCCGGGACCGGCGCCTCGCTGGTGGCGCCGCCGTCGACGGCGCCGAAGTCGGACAGCAGTTCGGGCGCACTCATGGCGGACTCCCGGCGACTCAGGTCCGCGGGGCCGATGCGGCGCCCGGCGCACGCGGCGCGCGCGGCACCAGGTGGACCACCGCGGTACCGCCTTCGACTTCGTACTCCTCGGACCCGGTGGCACCGGCGACGTTGTAGCCCTTGGCTGCGAGCAGGTCGGCGGCCGCGCCGGCGCGCTGCGAGTGGTTGGAGACGGTCACGATCTGGCGGTCCTTCGGCAGCCAGGCCAGCTGCTTCTCGAGATCCTTGTTCTGCACGCTGAGGAACACGGGGAAGCTGCCGTACTGGATGAACTCGCCCGGCGTGCGCAGGTCGATGAACAGCACCGAGTCGGGCTTGGCGAGCAACGCGTCGACATCGGCCTTGCCGAGGCGCTTGGCCTTGAACTTCCAGGGCTGGGTGAGGAACTGGTTGACGCGCTTGACCGCCGCCGGATCGGACGCGCCGCCGGCGATGTGGATGGCCGGCGCGACCGGGGTGGTATCGGCTTCCTGGGCGGATGCGGAGACGAAGGCACCGGCGAACAGCGCGGCGAGGAGAAGTCGATTGGCGGACATGGCGGAAGCTTTCTCTGAATAGGAATGAAGGGTCGGGCGGGCCGCAGGAAGACACGCACACGTCCGTCCTGCTGCAGCAAGCGTGCCAGCCCGCCCGCTCCCCGCAAGGCCGTCTCGGCACGCACGATGTTGAGCAACGGCCGCTGCATTTGACGCACTGCGGCAAGGCAACTGTTGCGCGATCAACAGCGATCGCCATTCGGCACAGCCACGCGATCGCCGGCCACGCGCGTCGAACGGGCACGCGATTGCACAGGCATCGCCGAGTTCGATCACGCAATGCATTTGGTTATCCATTTCCGATGGCACAACCGCTGCATTGAGGCCTCTCGAATCATTTCTTCATTCAAACGATACCGAGGAGCTACACAGTGAGCCGTTCGTCTTTCCGCCGACAACAACAACAAGTCGCCAGGTTTTCTTTCGCCCCCGCACCGATCGCTGCCGCCGTCGTGGCGCTGAGCGCGCTGTCCAGCGCACATGCGCAATCCGCGGCGGCGGCCGCCCCCGCGGCGAGCGCGGCCAGCAGCGCCAGCGCGACGAACGAGGCCCCCGCGCTCGACGCGGTCACCGTGCACAGCCGCAACCGCATCGAGCGGCTGCAGGACGTGCCCATCTCCGAGTCGGTCACGACCGGCGCCGAGCTCGCGCGCCTGGACGCCTACGGCATCGCCGCCATCACCCAGCGCGCCGCCAACGTCTCGTGGAACCAGGGCAACCAGCGCACGAGCAGCCTGTCCATCCGCGGCCTCGGCCGGATCGGCCAGACGGAGGCGCAGGATCCCAGCGTCGGCTTCATCGTCGACGGCGTCAGCTACGCCTACAACGCACTCACCTCCAGCTTCGACTTCGTCGACGTCGACACGGTGGAGGTCGCGCGTGGCCCGCAGGGCACGCTGCAGGGCAAGAACGCCAGCGTCGGCAGCATCGCCATCAACTACAAGCACCCCAGCTTCACGCCGACCGCCGACTACACGCTGGCGTTCGAGAAGGACACGGGCATCATGGGCGTCGGCGTCATCGGCGGCGCCGTGGTCGACGACCTGCTGGCGTGGCGCGGCACCTTCGTGGTCGAGCGCAAGCCCGGCGTGCTGGTCAACGCCTTCAACCGCGACCAGCAATACACCAACACCGACCGCGTGTCCGGCCGCGTGCAGTTCCTGCTGACGCCGAACCAGGACCTGAACGTCCGCCTCGAGGCCGACGTGACCCCGCGCGCATCGGAGGCCACCAACGGCGCGACCTACAACCGGCCGAATGCGTTCACCACCTTTTCCAACGGCACCGCGTACGCCAACAGCACCGCGTACTTGAACTCGGCACCCGTCAAGCTCAGCCGCAGCTGGTTCACCAACAACCCGGGCTACACGGTCGCCGGCAACTACTACAGCGGCCCGGACAACGATGCGCAGCACGGCCTGGTGACCGGCAGCAACGGCGTGCAGGCCGACGTCAACTACAAGCTGGGCGACAACGGCCCGACGCTGACCTCGATCACGGCGATCCGCGACTACCACTTCAACGCGGTCAACGACGACGGCACGCCGTTCGACATCATGCGCAACTCGGGCGGCTTCTACAACGACTACCGCCAGAAGAGCGAGGAGCTGCGCATCACCTCGCCCACCGGCGGCTTCGTCGACTACCAGGCCGGCCTGTTCCTGATGCAGGCCAAGATCTCGGCGCAGTACCAGGAATACTACGGCGACGACGGCGGCGCCTACTACGCCTCTGCCTCGCAGTACTCGACGCTCGACGCCAACGCCTCCGGCCAGCTGCTGATGCAGAACTCCCTGGCCAACCTGGGCCTGGCCTACAACTCGCCGTCAGGCCTGCAGCTGATCGACAACAAGAGCGTCGCGATCTATTCCCAGGCCAACTGGCACATCACCGACAAGTTCACGGTCACCACGGGCGGGCGCCTGACGCGCGAGGACCGCCAGAGCACCGACAGCAGCTACATCACCGACAACGGCGACGGCGCGGCGCTGAACCCGGTGGCGGTCAACGGCGTGCAACTGGGCGGCTTCGACTCCAGCTCCACCGGCGTGCTGGCGAGCGACAACACCGCCGCCCAGATCGCGCTGGCCAACTCGGTCGCACTGCAGTACTTCGGCGTCGCGACCTATGCGGCCCTGACGCCGGCCCAGCAGGCGCAGGTGGCGGCCGCCAAGACGCTGCGCGCCAGCAAGATCGGCGTGCTGTACAACCCGGTGCGCGCGCAGCCCTTCGTCAAGATCCAGCCGGCCCTGGTGCTGAGCCCCAGCTACAAGATCACGCCCGACGTCACCAGCTACTTCACCTTCCAGCACGGCGAGAAGGCCGGGATCTCGCAGGTCATCAACGGCGTCTCGGCACTCGTCGCCCCCGAGAAGACCAACGCATTCGAGCTCGGCCTGAAGACCGCGCTGCTGAACAAGACCCTGATCCTGAACGCCGACATCTTCGACATGCGCCTGCACAACTACCAGCAGGCGGTGCAGGTCGTCGATCCGTACACGACGGCGCTCAACGCGCAGCCGGGGGGCAGCGGCTTGATCGCCTACACCTCGGCCACCGGCAACGTGCCCAAGGTGGACACGCGCGGCCTGGAAATCGACGGCGTCTACGCGGGGATCCCGCGCACGACGCTGCGCTTCTCGGGCGCCTACAACCTCGCCCGCTACCTCGACTTCCCGAACTCTGCCCAGCCGGTCGAGAACGGCTTCTCGGGCGCACCGGCGTACCAGAACGTGAGCGGCCAGGTGCTGGCCGGCGCCCCGCGCGTGAGCTTCAACGTCGGCGGCGACTACTACCAGCCGCTGACGGCCGACAAGGACGGCCACGCCGACTTCAACGTGGCCTACACGGACAAGTTCAACTCCGACGTGTCGCTGTCCAAGTACGCCGTGGTCGGCCAGGGCGTGGTGACGGACTTCTCCGTCGGGGTGGGCAAGCACGACAAGACCTTCGACGCGAGCCTGATCATCAAGAACGCGTTCAACAACAAGACGCCCACGGCCGTGTCCGCGACCAGCGTCACGCCGTCGCAGCCGCGAACCTGGGCGATCCAGTTCACCGGCAAGCTCTGACGCCTGCACGCCGCAGTGTTTGGCTTGCAGCAGCCGGCCAGTCGGCCTGCTTGCGAAACAACAGCCCGGGCCCGGAAGGTGCGTCGAAAGCATCGATTCCGGGCCCTTTTTCCATCGAAAAGCTGGCGCGCCATTTGCGTAACAACCCTGTCCAAACGCTTTCCACGCGCCCATGCGGCGATCCCACGAGGATCCCCGCGGCCCGGCGCGTAGCCCGCTCTTCAACCGGCATGCACGTTCTCTCATCGACACCAGAGTCGCCCCATGAACAAATCATCCCTCACCGCAGCCTTCCTCTCACTCGGCTTCGCCTCGCTCGGATTCGTGGCCGCCAGCGCGCCGGCGGCCGACGCCCCTGACGCGGCCGGCCTGGCGCTCCCCGCCAGCCACCCCCCGCTGCCGTCCACCGCGACGGCGGCCGTGCTCGCCGCCGCCACCCCGGCGAGCGCCGCGATCGCCCGCGCGTGGGCGTACACGCCCGCGCAGAAGCCGGCGCTGCCCAGCGTCAAGCAGAAGGCCTGGGTACGCACGCCGATCGACGCCTTCGTGCTGGCCAAGCTCGAGTCCAAGGGCATCGCGCCCTCGCCCGATGCCGACCGCGCCACCTTCATCCGCCGCGCCACGCTCGACGCCTGGGGCCTGATCCCGACGCCCGAGGACGTCAAGGCGTTCGTCAACGACAAGTCGCCCAAGGCCTACGACAAGCTCGTCGAGCGCCTTCTGGCCTCGCCGCACTACGGCGAACGCCAGGGCCGCCGCTGGCTCGACCTGACCCGCTACGCCGACTCCGACGGCTACAACAACGACGGCACGCGCCCGAACATCTGGCGCTACCGCGACTACGTCATCGGCGCCTTCAACCAGGACAAGCCGTTCGACCAGTTCGTCAAGGAACAGATCGCCGGCGACGAGCTCTGGCCCGACCGCAGCGAAGCCCTGATCGCCACCGGCTTCCTGCGCAATTTCCCCGACGAGATCAACGCGCGCGACCTGAACCTGAAGAAGCAGGAGGTCGCCAACGACCTGACCGACACGGTCAGCTCGGTGTTCCTCGGCACGACGCTGGGATGCGCCCAGTGCCACGACCACAAGTTCGACAAGATCTCGCAGAAGGAGTACTACCAGTTCCAGGCCTTCTTCGTGAACACGAGCTGGAACGACGACGTCAAGAACGTCGAAGGCAAGGCGCGCGTCGCCTACGACGCCCAGGAAGCCAAATGGGAAGAGGCCACCAAGAGCATCCGCGACCAGCAGGACGCGCTGCTCAAGCCGGTCATCGACAAGCTCGAGTCCGACCGCCTGTCCGGGTTCGTGCCGGATACCCGCACGTCCATCACCAAGCCCGAAGCGGAACGCGACGCGTATGACCGCTGGATCTACCACCGCAACCTGTGGACGCTCTCGGGCCGCACGCGCAACGCGACCGCGCAGCTCAAGCGCAAGGACAAGGAGGCCTACGCGAAGCTCGAGGCGCTCGACGAGCAACTGAAGGCCTTCGACTACCTCAAGCCCAAGGATCCGGGCAACATCTCGACGATGAGCGAGCTCGGCCATGCCGACGCGCCGCCCACCTACGTGCTGTTCAAGGGCATCTACGACCGCAAGCTCGACGAGGTGCAACCGGGCTTCCCCGCACTGCTGACCAGCGCCAAGCCGCAGATCGTGCCGACCGCCGGTTCGTCGGGTCGCCGCACCGCGGTGGCCAACTGGATCACCTCGCCCGACAACCCGCTCACCGCGCGCGTGTTCGTCAACCGCCAGTGGGCCCAGGTGTTCGGCAACGGCATCGTCGAATCGGTGAGCGACTTCGGCAAGATGGGCATCAAGCCCACCAATCCGGAGCTGCTCGACTACCTGTCGGTGGAGTTCGTGCAGGACGGCTGGAGCGTGAAGAAGCTGCAGCGCGAGATCCTGCTGTCGCACACCTACCGCCAGGCCTCGGCGCCGCGTGCGGATGCCGAGAAGGTCGATCCGACCAACAAGCTGCTGTGGGCCTACCCGCGCCAGCGCCTGGAGGCCGAGGAGATCCGCGACTCGCTGCTCGAGGCCTCGGGGCTGCTGGAAGACAAGCTCGGCGGTCCGTCGGTGTTCCCGCCGCTGCCGGCCGGCACCACGGCGCCGAACCGCAACTTCTGGATCACGTCGGACAACCCGCACGAGGTCAACCGCCGCAGCGTCTACGTCTTCATCCGTCGCAACCTGCCCTACCCGCTGCTGGACACCTTCGACTGGGCGAATCCGCAGATCGTGCACAACAAGCGCGACGTCACCACCACCGCCCCGCAAGCCCTGGCGCTGATCAACAGCGACCTGGTCTACAGCTGGTCGAAGGCGCTGGCCGGACGCGTGATCCAGGAAACGCCGAAGGGTGACGACGCCGCGCGCATCGCCCGCGCCTACGAGATCCTGTACGGACGCCAGCCCGACACGTTCGAGAAGGCCCGCCTGCTGAAATTCCTCGACAGCGAAGAAGCGGTGCAGGCCAGGAAGATCGCCGCGGGCAAGAAGGTCAACCTGCCGGACGGCTACGGCGTCACACCGACGGTCACCGCGCAAGTCGACAAGCTCTACCAAGCCGCCTATGGCCGTGCCCCGGACCGCTTCGAACAGGCCGAGCTCGTCGCCTTCATCGACAAGCAGAAGCAGCAGGAGCAGCACTGGGCGACCGCGCCGAACCCCAACTACGACCCGACGGCGCTCGCCGCCGCGGCAGCGGCCGCCAACGCCGCCGCCAACGCCCCGCCGCCGACCGACGACGGCGCCGCCGGCGGCGACGACCCGTCGAAGAGCGACCCCAAGGCCGCGCACGCCGCTGCCTTCGTCGACCTCGTGCATGCGTTGGCCAACGCCAACGACTTCCTCTACCGCTTCTGATTCGCCTTTCGACCACGGAGATTTCCCCATGAGCCATTCATCGCGTCGCGACTTCCTCGGCAACGCCGGCCTCGGCCTCGGCGCTGCCGCCATCGGCAGCCTGGGCCTGCAGCTCAACGTGGCTTCGGCCGCGGAGCTCGAAGACCCGACGGCCCCGCGCGAGCCGCACTTTCCCGCCAAGGCCAAGTCGGTCATCTGGCTGCACATGGCCGGCGCCCCCAGCTCGCTGGACCTGTTCGACTACAAGCCCGACCTGATCAAGCTGGCCGGCAAGCCGCTGCCCGACTCGTTCGCCAAGAACCTCAAGACCGCCACCGACGGCGGCGTCGGCAACCTGCTGGCCACCAAGCGCACCTGGAAGCAATACGGCGAGACCGGGGCCTGGGTGTCGGACTTCCTGCCCAACCTGTCCAAGCAGGTCGATGACATCGCCTTCCTCAAGGGCTGCAAGACCGAGGGCGCGACCCACATCATCTCGTCGCTGAAGCTGCATACCGCGGGCCTGGTGCCGGGCCGTCCGGCACTCGGCTCCTGGGTGCAGTACGCGCTCGGCTCGGCCAACCCCGACCTGCCGGCGTTCGTCGTGCTGCCCACCGGCGTCGGCGCGGCCGGCGGCGGTCGCGGCGCGGTGATCTGGAACTCGGGCTTCCTGCCCGCGGCCTACCAGGGCACGGCGTTCCGCAAGGGCGACTCGCCGATCCTCCACCTCGCACGTCCGGAAGGCGTGATCGACACCGAGCAACGCGACACGCTCGACCTGATCGCCTCGCTCAACGAACACGGCGCGATCGCCCGCACCGGCGACACCGAGCTCGCGGCCCGCTCGCGGTCGTACGAGCTCGCCTACCGGATGCAGAAGTCCGCGCCCGAGGCCGTCGACCTGACCAAGGAAACGGCCGCGACGCGCGAGCTCTACGGCGTCGGCGCCAAGGAAACGGACGAGTTCGGCACCGCGCTGCTGCGCGCCCGCCGCCTGGTCGAGCGCAACGTGCGCTTCATCCACGTCATCTCGGGCGCGCCGGACCAGAGCGTGGACAGCTGGGACGCGCACAACAACCTGGAGAAGAACCACGGCGTGATGAGCAAGACCGTCGACAAGCCGATCGCCGGCCTGCTCGCCGACCTGAAGTCGCGCGGCCTGCTGGATTCGACGCTGGTGGTGTGGACGTCGGAATTCGGCCGCACGCCCTACGGCCAGAGCGGCAACGGACGCGACCACAACCCGTGGGGCTACACGAGCTGGATGGCCGGCGGCGGCATCAAGCCGGGCACCTACGGCTCGACCGACGCCATCGGCCTGCGCGCCGAGACCGGCATCGTCGACACCTACGACCTGCAGGCCACCATCCTGAACCGCCTGGGCCTGGACAACCGCAAGGTCACGTTCCAGTACCAGGGCCGCCAGGAACGCCCCACCACCGTGTTCGGCGACGTCGTCAAGGAGATCCTGGCCTGACGCGCCGCCTGGGCCGCGCGCGCCTCGCGTGCGCGGCCCGGATCCGTTCCCGACATGAAGTTCACCAAGAAGACACTACCCATCGCCCTCCTGTGGCTCGTGCTGGCCGGCACCGCAGTCAGCGCGGACGTCGACGTCGATGCAGACCTGATGCGCGGCGTCGACGACACCGCCAAGAGCCTCGACTCGAACGTCGCCCAGAAGGACGGCAAGGCCGCGGCCGCCGATGCGCGCTCGCTGGTCGAGACCTTCGCCCAGGTCGAGGCGCACTACGGCGCCAAGCCCGAGACGGTCGACGCGGTGGGTTTCGCCCACCACACGCAGGATCTCGCCGCGCAGGCCCTCAAGGCCATCGAGGCGAATGATTTCGACGCGGCCGGCGAGGCCGTCAACCAACTAACTCGCTCGTGCAAGACCTGCCACGAGGTCTACAAGAAGGATTGACCATGCGATCCACGCCGCGCGCCCGCGCGACGCTCGCCGCCGTTGCGGCCCTCACCGTGGCGGCCACCGCCGCCACGGTGGCACACGCCGCCAGCGTGCTCGATTTCGACATCTGGATGCGCGCCATCGACAAGCACAGCGTCGAGGTGCAGAGAAACATCGACGCGCACAAGCCCGAGGAGGCCACCGCCGACGCCCAGGAGCTCGCGCGCCTGTACGGCCTCATGGAGGCGTACTTCGTCGACGACGGCCACCTGGCCGACGCGGTGGAGTTCTCGCGCAGCGGCAAGGCGCTCGCCGACTCGATCACGCCCGCGCTCGCCGCCAGGGACTACGACAAGGCCGCGAAGGCGGCGCTGGACCTCTCGCACGCCTGCAACGACTGCCACGACGTCCACAAGCCGTTCCAGTGATTCCTTCCAACCCCAACCGACGAGACGCCACCCGCATGAAGCTCCACTCGATTTCCCTGACCCTCGCCGGCGCGGTCGCGCTGGCCGCCGCCGCCACCACCGCCTTCGCGCAGCAGGCCCCCAAGCCCGAGAACCTGATCAAGTGGCGCCAGTCGGCGTTCCAGGTCGTGGCCTGGAACTCGGGACGCATCAAGGCCAGCCTCGATGGCGGCTACAACAAGGACCAGGTGCTGCGCTCGGCCAACGTGATCGCGGCCATCGCGAACTCGGGCCTGAGCACCCTGTTCGCGGCCGGCACCGAGACCGGCAAGGGCTGGCACGACACCACCGTCAAGGCCGAGGCGTTCAGCAACCAGGCCAGGTTCGGCGAGCTCGGAGGCGATTTCGCCAAGGAATCGAACGAGCTGGTGCGCGTGGTGTCCAGCGGCGGCGACGCGGCCGCGGTGAAGGATCAGTTCGGCAAGTTGCAGAAGACCTGCAAGTCGTGCCACGACGACTTCCGCAACACCAACTGACGCACGCGCCATGAAGATCAGGACCTCCTCCCTCGCGCTGGCCGTCGGCACGGCCGTCGCATTGGTCGCGACGCTGTCCGCCACGCTCGCCGCCCACGCCCAGGGCGCATCCGCGCCGGCGGGCGCCGCCTCCGCGCCGCGTCCGTTGCCCAAGGACTTCAGCTTCTTCCTCACCAGCCAGCCGATCGGCCAGGGCGGCAACCTCGGCGGACTGGCCGGCGCCGACGCGCACTGCCAGAAGCTGGCGGCGGCCGTCGGCTTCGGGCAGCGCACCTGGCGCGCCTACCTCAGCACGCAGGCCGCCGATGGCCAGCCCGCGGTCAACGCCCGCGACCGCATCGGCGCCGGCCCGTGGACGAACGCCCGTGGCGCGGTGATCGCGCGCGACCAGGCGCAACTGCACGGCGACACGATCGAACTCGCCCAGCTCGGCAACAACCTGAGCAAGGCGACGGTGTACACCGAGACCGGCGAGACGCGCCCCGGCTTCGGCGACAAGCCCAACCAGCACGACGTCATCACCGGCTCGCAGCCCGACGGGCGCGCCTACACCGACGCCGCCGACCACACGTGCCACAACTACACGAGCAGCGCCACCGACGCGTCGACCCAGCTGGGCCACTTCGATCGCACGGGCGGCAACAACACGTCGTGGAACTCGGCGCACAAGAGCCGCGGCTGCAGCCAGGACAACCTGGTCAGCACGGGTGGCGCGGGCCTGCTGTACTGCTTCGCGGCGAGCTGAAGCCGCCTCGGCCGGAGGGCTCCGGCCGCCGACGAGGGTTCACGCGTCCTTGATCTTCACGAAGGTCTGGATGATGTACTTGTCGTGCGACACCGGCACCTGCCCGCAATGCATGTAGTTCCACCCCGCAGGGAACAGCAGCAGCTGGCCGGCGCGCGGCGCCACCTTGATGCCCTGGTGGAAGAACTCGGTCTCGCCGCCCTCGGCCACGTCGTTCAAGTAAAGGATCATCGCCACCTGGCGCGACTGCACGCCGCGCCCGGTAGAGTCCGCGTGCCAGCGGAAGAAGCCCTGGCCGCGCGGGTACATCTGGATCTTGTAGCCGGTGACCTGCAGGTCGAAGGACTGCAGGATCGGGCTGCGCGACAGGTAGTGCTGGATGCAGGCCTGGATGTGCGGATGGACGGCCCGGAAGACCGGTCGCCAGTCACCGGCGTCGAGGATCTCGAGATCCCAGGAATTCTTGATCGCGCCTTCCTGGGTCCGCACATCGACCTGCCGGTACACCATGCCCGGGGTCTTGCGGTCGTCGCGGTCGAAGCGCTCGATGACCGCGCGGCAGTCGTCCGGCGCCAGCGCCTGGTAGACGGTCACCAGGTCGCGGTCGAAGAGGACGTCCACCACGGGCGGGCGAACCGCCGCGAGGGTTGCGCTGTCGGTCATCGGGAAGATCAGCGGTTCGCCGCGACCTCGGCGTACACCCAGCGCACGAAGCGATCGGCCGTCTGCGGCGTGGCGCCCGGGATGCGCGCATCGAACTCCGCGGTCGGGTGCGCGGCGATCACCTGGTCGAGCGTCTGGCCCTGGTCCACCAGCTTCTGCACCTTGCCGCGCACGGCCAGGATCAGGTCGCGCTGCGCGATCACCGCATTGCGATCGACGATGGGGCCGTGCCCCGGGATGATCTTCGTGGCCGGGCCGGCGCGGTCGAGGATCTCGCTGAGGCCCTCGAGGATGCCGGCCAGCGAGCCCCCGCTGGCCAGGTCGGCGAACGGATAGCCGAAGCTGCGGAAGATGTCGCCGACGGCGAGGATGTCGTGGCCGGGGAACGAGACCACCGTGTCGCCATCGGTGTGCGCGGCGACGACGGGCAGCAGGCGCACGTCCTCGCCGTCGATGTGGATGGACAGCGACGCGTTGTACGTCACCACCGGCAGCGCCTGCTCGGGCGCCGGCTTGCCGGGCGTGCCGTCGGCGGCCGGATTCGGGTGCTCGAGGCGGTAGCGCAGCTGGTCGCGCGCGAAGATCGTGGCGCCCAGCTTCGCGAAGTTCGCGTTGCCGCCCGTGTGGTCGGGGTGCACGTGCGTGTCGACCAGGAAGCGGATGGGCTTGTCGGAGAACCTGCGGATCGCGGCCACGAGCTTGTCGGTGAGCGGCGCGAACTGGGAGTCCACCAGCAGGATCCCGTCCGGCCCGGCCAGCACGCTGATCGTGCCGCCCTGGCCTTCCAGCGTCCAGAAGTCGGGCGCGAGCTGGGTGGTCTTGATCTCCACCTTGCTGAAGTCGGGGCCGTTCTGGGCGAAGGCGAAGGGGGTGTTCGACAGTCCGGCGACCAAGGCGGTGGACGCGACGAGCGAATGAGAAAGGCGTGTCATGTTGGCATGTGTTGGCGGGCGGGACGGCCATCCTACGGCAGCCCGCGCCCACTGTCGGAACAGGGTCTGAAGCACTATTTCGTCATCCTGCGCGCAGTCGCCGGATGACAACGTGCGCTAGCGGGCGAAGTTGACGTCCAGCGGCACCTGCACCTCGTCGGCGCCACCGGCGGAGCACTTCATGCGCTTGACCGCAGCCTGCACGTACTTCGTGTATTCCTTCGGCCCGGACAGGAATGCGACGTCGGTCACCTGGCCGCCGCGCACCGTCAGGCGCGTGCGCACGGTGCCGCTGATGCCGACCCGGTCGATCGCGTCCTCCAGCACCTGCGCCAGCACCGCCTGGTAGCCGGGGCAGGCCAGGCTGACCTCCTGGCGCACGATGGTGGGGGCCGGTGCCGGCGTCGGGGCGGGCGGTGCCGCGACGACCGGCGCGGGCGGCGGCTCCACCGACGTCGCCGTGATGGTCGGCGCGGGCGGCGCAGGCGGCGGCACCACTTCCGGCGGCGGCACGTAGGCCGGCGGCGGCACGGCCGCCTTGGGTTGCTCAACGACCTTCTCCACCTTGGGCGGCGGCGGCGGGGGCGGCGGCGCCTGCGGGATGATGGCCATCTCGATGGGCTTGCGCACCGCGTCGACCACGTGCTGGGCCAGCCCGGACACCAGCGCCCAGCCGATCAGCACATGGATGCCGACGACCACCACGAGCCCCGTGCCGCGGCCCTCGGCCCTGGCCTTGGAGCGCTCCGTGGGGCGGGTCAGCTTCGGGAACGGCAGCACCTCGGCCGGGCTCGGCGCGGGACGCGTGGGAATGACCAGGGGTGCGCGCAGCACGCCCCCATGCGAATCGAGTACTGCACTCATGACGACCTCACTTCGGAATGAATTGCTCGGAGCCGGTGACGCCGACCTTGGTCAGCCCGGCCTGGTTCACCGCCACCATCACGGTGGCGAACGCGTCGTACTTGGCGGCCTGATCGGGGCGCACATGCATCTCCGGCTGCTCGGGCTGCGCGGCAGCGGCGACCAGGCGCGCGTGCAGGTCGGCCGCGTCGGCCACCGGCGTGCCGTTCCAGGCGAGCGAGCCGCCCGGGGCGATGTCGATCTGCACGATCTCGGGCTTGTGATCGGCCGGCGGCGGATTGCCCACCGGCAGGTGCAGGTTGACCGCGTGCAGTTGCACCGGGATCGTGATGATGATCATCACCAGCAGCACCAGCATCACGTCGATCAGCGGGGTGGTGTTGATGTCGGCCACCGGCAGGTCATCGACGCGGACCCGCCGGCGGCTTCGGGACTTGTAGCTCATCTGGTCACCCCCTGGGTGGCGGCTCGGTGATGAAGCCGACGTGCCGGATGCCGGCGCGCTGGCACGCGTAGAGCACCCGACCCACCGGCGCGTAGTCGCCGTGCGCATCGCCACGGATGTGGACCTCCGGCTGGGGATCCTGCAGCGACACGGCCTTCAACTTGTCGGTGAGCGCCTCGTCGCTGGCGACGCGCGCGTCGAACCACCAGGTGGCGCCCTTGGCGTCGACCGAGATCACGATGTCCTTGGGCGTGCTCTCGCGCACCTGGTTGCGCAGCTTGGGCAGGGCCACGGGCACGGAGAAGTTGACGACCGGGATCGTGATCAGGAAGATGATCAGCAGCACCAGCATCACGTCGACCAGCGGCGTGGTGTTGATGGTGGACACCGCCTGGTCCTCGCCGCCGGCGGAGGGCAGGTTCATTGCCATGTCAGGCCGCCACGGTTGCGCCCGGGACCGCGCCGGAACCGGCGCTCGCGCTGGTGCTGGTGCTCGCGGTCGACGCAGGGCCCGAACCCAGCAGCACCGCATGCAGTTCGCTGGAGAAGTCGCGCACCGCGTCCAGGGTGGAGCTGTTGCGACGCAGGAGGAAGTTGTAGCCCAGCACCGCGGGCACCGCCACCGCCAGGCCCAGCGCCGTCATGATCAGCGCCTCGCCGACCGGGCCCGCCACCTTGTCGATGGAAGCCTGGCCCGCCAGGCCGATGGCCGTCAGCGCGTGGTAGATACCCCAGACCGTACCGAACAGGCCGACGAAGGGCGAGGTCGAGCCGACCGTGGCCAGGAAGCTCAGGCCGACCGACAGGCGCCGCTGCACGCGCTCGGTGGCACGGTGCAGCGTGAGGTCGACCCACTCGTTGAAATCGACCTTGGCGCGCAGGCCGCCGTGGCGGCGCGTGGCGTCCAGGCCGGCCTCTGCGATGTCGCGGAACGGGCTGGTCTCGTGCAGCTTGGCGACGCCGGCCTGCACGGTCCCCGCGTCCCAGAAGTCCGACGCGGCCGCCTTCGCGTGCCCGCCGATGCGCCATTGCTCGAGCGCCTTCGTGACGATCACGTACCAGCTGCCGGCGCTGAACGTGGCCAGGATCAGCAGCACCGAGCGCGCGACGACATCGCTCTGTTGCCAGAGGGCGCCGATCCCGTAGGGGTTGTCGGCGCCGGAGGCACCTTGCGCATGGGCGAGGGGCCAGGCCAGCAGTGCCGCGGCGGCGCCCAGGAGGCGGAGGGTTCGGGTGGAGATGCTCAGGGTCATGGGAGGGGCTCGACTGCGAAATGGAGGAGGTGACCCCCGCTGGTTCGCAGCTTCCGTGCCACGCGGACCGCATGAGCTTCTGCGGTCGCGCTGCAGTTCACCATCGCCCTTGCGCGAGCCTTGCGGTCCGGTGAACGGACGTTGCGCGCGCACGCCGGCAGCCAGCCGTCCTGTTGGATTGGCAACGCACGCTGCTGGATTCAGTGCACGCGACTGCCTCGCACGGTGCTACGCCGTCCCGAGGTTCTGCGCGAAGAAGGCCAGCGTGCGCTGCCATGCCAGGGCCGCCGCCTTGGCGTCGAAGCGTGGCGTGGTGTCGTTGTTGAAGCCGTGCTCGACACCCGGGTAGATGAAGGCCTCGTGCCTGACGTGCGCGGCCGTCAGCGCGGCGTCGTAGGGCGGCCAGGTGGCGTTGACGCGCTGGTCGTTGCCGGCATAGTTCAACAGCAGCGGCGCGTGGATGCGCGGCACGTCGGCGAGGTTGGGCGCGGTGCCGTAGAAGGGCACGCCGGCATCGAGGCCGGGCCATTGCGTGGCCAACCAGTTGACGACGGTGCCGCCGAAGCAGAAGCCCACCGTGCCCACGCGGCCGTTGGTGCCGGGCTGCGTCTTGAGCAGCTGCGCGGCGGCGAGGAAATCGGCCTTCACCTTGGTCTGGTCGAGCTTGCCGAACAGGTCGCGCGCCTTGTCCTCGTCGCCGGGATAGCCGCCGAGCGTGAACAGCGCGTCGGGGGCGAACGCGACGTAGCCCTCCAGCGCCAGGCGGCGGGCGATGTCCTCGATGTGCGGGTTCAGGCCGCGGTTCTCATGGATGACGAGAACGGCCGGAAGATTGCCCGCCGCCTTGGCCGGCTTGACCAGGTAGCCGCTGGCCTTGCCGTAGCCCTGCGGCGAATCGAAGGCCAGCGTCGTGGCGACGATGCGCGGATCGGTGGGCTGCACCTGCTGCGCCTGCGCGAAGTTCGGCGACAGCGCCTCCAGCAGGCCGACGGCCGTCAAGCCGCCGACGGCATACTTGCTGGCGCCATCGAGAAAGCCGCGGCGCGAGATGCCGCCGTGGACGTACTGGTCGAAGAGTTTGAGGACTTCGGGCTGGAAGTCGGCGGCGGTCTTGCGAGTCATGAGGCGGGGTCTCCGTGAGGTCGTGGGCTGGGGATGTCGAGCCCTCGACGCAGCAATGTTCGCGCCAGCGGCGCACGGGTCGAGAACGATGGCAAGCGCATCGGCAGGCAGCTCGTCGCGCACGCGCGTGCAGCGCGAGGCGGCGCATGCCGTGCGTTCGAGTTGCACCGGATCCGACCGCAGGCTGCCGACCCGGCGCCAGGTCTTGCAAGTCCTGGCACCATGGCCCGATCGGGCTTCCGGCGCCCGGCACGAGAAAATCGCCCAACCAGGACAAGCAACCGATGCGAACCTCCCTGAAAGACCTGTCAACCTTTCTTCTTGCCGGCGCCGCCATCGCGGCAATGCCTGCGCAGGCCAATGTCAACCTGGTGATGGTTCGCCATGCCGAGAAGCCGGCCGCGGGCCTGGGTCAGCTCAGTTGCCAGGGCTTGAACCGCGCACTTGCGCTGCCGGGCGTACTGATCCCCGCGTATGGCAAGCCTGCTGCGATCTACGCGCCCAACCCCGGCGTCCCGAAGGACGACGAAGGCACGCCCTTCAACTACGTGCGTCCGCTCGCCACCATCGAGCCGACCGCCATCCGGCTGGGCCTGCCGGTGAACACGACGTGGGCGTGGAACGACATCGCCGACCTGCAGGTGGAATTGCTAGCTCCTGCACACGAGGGCCAGACGCTCTATGTGGCCTGGGAGCATCACGAGCTCGAGCAACTGGCACGCGCCATCCTCAAGAAACGCGGCGGCGACCCGAGCACCGTCCCGACGTGGCGCAGCAGCGACTTCGACACGATCTACGTGCTGACCCTGCAGACCTCTGGCGGAGCGGCGCTCAAGGTCGAGAAGGAGGGCCTGGACGGCAAGAGCAGCAGTTGCCCGGGTACGCAGTGAACGGGGGGTGCGTCCGCGTCAGCGGGAAAAGGTGTGACCACTCTTGCGGCCATCCTCGACCAGCAGCCGCCACCGGAAAATCACGCCCTCGCTGAGGGGCAGGACGCGCTGCTCGCTTGTGGAAGCCGGCTCGGCGCATCGGAGCTTCAGCCCACGCCGTCGCCCGCCCGGGCCAGGCGCGCCAGCATCGCATCGAAGGCGACCTTGATGCGTGCGACATAGGGGTTCTTGAACACGAAGGGGCCGTCCTTCTCGTCGTGCACGAGCATCGTGGCATTGCTCTCGAAGAACACGACGTCGCCGTCAAGGCTCAGGCCGATGTCGACCCCGCAGTACTCGAGCCCCGTGGCGCGGGCGATGGCCTGCACCGCGCGCATGCGCGCCTCGTCGAAGACTTCGGCCGGCCGGTCGAGGAAGGCCTCCTCCTCCCGCTGCATCCATGTCTGGTTGGCCATGTCGGTACGGAAGTGGTGCACCATCCAGTGGTCGTGGATCGCCAGGTGATAGGGCAGCAGTTGTCCGTCGATGCAGATGAAGCGGTACTTGCGGAAGTAGCCGTCGGCCGAGCGGTAGTCCACGTACTCGGTGACGTAGAAGTCGTCCTCCGCATGCTTGCCGACGAAGGCGACGACGGCCGCCAGGTCGTCGCACTTCTCGAACACGTCGCCGCCGTGGGTGCCGGCCTGGCGCACCAGCAGCGGCATCGCGAAATCGGCGAGTACCCCGCTGGACTCGGCTTGCGCCAGCGCCGACGCCGCCACCCGGCGCGTCTTGGGCACGCGACAGCGCGGCGTGCCGGCCAGCCGGGCGGCCATGGCCTCGCGCCCCGAGTCCATCACGCGGCGCGGGTGGTTGACGACCGGCAGGCCCACGCGATCGGCCAGGTCGAGCGCGTACGGCAGCACTTCCGCGCCGTTGTCGGCATCGCCGATCATGTTGACCAGCACGGCGCCGCAGCTGCGCAGCAGGTCGACATGCGGGCTGTCCTGGGTCAGCACGCAGTAGAAGTTGCGATCGTAGGCGGACTTGCTGCTGAGGTAGTCCATCGGCGTGCAACCGGCCCCGGCCGTGTCGAGCAGCAGCACGGAGAACGCCGGCGTCGGCGTCAGCGCGGGCTTGTGCAACAGCGGGCGCAGATCCTGCGCAGCCTCGAACATCGCACGACCGCGCTCGAGCTCGTGCGTGCGCAGGTAGTCGTTGCCGAGCGCGATGAAGCCATCGGCATTGTGCGGCTCGAGCGCGATGCAGCGCTCCAGGCATTGCCGCAGCTCGACCTGTTCGAGGCCCAGCTTGCTGAGCAGCGAGCCCAGGCTCAGCAGCGCCGCGTGCCAGTCCGGCCGCAGCGCCACCGCCCGGCGCTGGTGTGCCAGCGCCTCATCGAAACGGGCGAGGTCCGCGAGCGTCGCGCCCAGGAACAGATGGGCCTCGTGATAGTCGGGGCTCAGCGCCAGCGCCCGCCGATAGTGCGTCGTCGCCTCGTGCAGGCGGCCCAGCTCGCGCAATGTGTTGGCGACCAGGTAGTGCGACTCGGCGCTCAGCGGTTCGAGCTCGAGCGCCAGCAGCTGGTGCGCGAGGGCTTCCTCGCGGCGGCCGCGGCCCGACAGGTGGATGCCCAGGTTCCGGTGCGCGCCCGCGTAGGCGGGGTTGACCTTGATCGCGCGGCGATAGCAGGCTTCCGCGTCGGCGTGCCGGCCGACGCCGGCCAGCGCGAGGGCCAGGTTGTTGTGTCCGCCGACATCGCTCGGCACGAGCTTGACGAGGCGCGTCAGCGCGGCGACGGCCTCCGCGAACTTGCCCTGCTCCATCAACGCCGAGCCCAGCGCCTTCCAGCCGAGCCCGCTGCCGGGCTGGCGTGTCGCGAGCGCGCGCGCCCGGGCTTCGAGTCGGTCCCAGCGGCCCTCGTTGACGAGCGCCAGGATCTCGTCGACGGCCGCAAGCGGCGGCGCCGGCTTGCGCGCGGCGGACGAAGTGGGCGTGGAACGGGCGGTCTTAGGCATGATGGAGTTCAGTAGAGGAATTCACGGTGGAAGCCAGCGCGGCCACCTTGGCCAGCGTCGCCAGCGCACGGCCGATGACCTGCTGGGCACGCGCACCTTCGTCGGCCAGGGCCTCCGCGATCAGGCGCGCGCTGAGGCACAGCCGCAGCGCGCTCACGGGCACGCCGTCGCGGCTGCCGCACGCCACGGGCTGGCCCAGCTGGCAACGCAGAGTCGACGCATCCGCCGCCAGGCCGCTGGTGGCGGACAGGCGCTGGTAGACGTCCAGCGTCTGCTGGCGGGTCAGCGGCACGCGCGTGCCATCCGCGGCGAGACGATGGAGCACGAAGGGGAAGATCGTCGCCACCGTGTCCCAGCCTTCGGCCCGGGTCTCGCCGATGCCGCGGTCCAGCGGGTAGGCCTGCAAGGCTTGCAGCGCAGGTCGGGCCTCGACGTCTCGCCGCACCGCGGTCGCAAAGGCGTCGACGAAGGCGTGCACGCGAGCCGCAGGCAATTCGCTGAAGGCGCGCAGCTCCGCCAGCGCGGCCCGCCAGCGCAGCAGCAGGCCGAAGTTGGTGGCGTCGTCCAGGTTGGCCGCGGCGGCCCAGCCCTGCGGCCATTCGGCGCGTCCGCTGTAGGCGCCCAGGGCCCGCGGCAGGGGGCGGTCGCGCAGGCGGCGTGCCAGCGTCGGCGGAATGAACAGGGCCCCGCAGAACGATGGCCCGGTGATGAACTTCGAGCCCGTCATCGCGACCAGGCACCCGGCGTCCAGGTAGCGACGCAGCGAGGCCTTCGAGAGCCGGAACTGGCAGGCGTCGACCAGCACGTCCAGGTGCTGCGGCAGGCGGCGCTGCAAGCCGGCGACAAATGACGGACCGGGCACCAGCAGGCCCGTCTTGGAGACGTCCAGCGCGATCAGCAGCACGCGGCGGTGCGCATCCACGGCACGCGCCACCTGCGCCTCGATGTCGGCGTGCACGTCGACGAGCGGACGTGGCCGACCGTCCGGACAACGCACGCCCACCTGCACGACCTCGACCGCGTTGCCGGACTCCACCGGGGCCCCGGCGACCAGCGCCGCTCCATGCGGCGACGCCGCGCCGAAATGCCGGCAGCCGAGCGCGGCGCCGACACCGCTGCCGGTCTCCGTCGCCTCCATCATGATGACCAGCGGCGTCCGGGCGCTGCAGCCGCTCACCCACTCGGCGACGATCAGGTGCAGGTCCGTCCCGGAGGCCGCCAGTGCCACTTCCAGGCCGGCCATGTCGCCGACGCCGCACAACTGCTTCAATGCGGCGCGCACACGCGCGCTCTCGCGCCGGTACAGGTCTTCGGCGCCGGGCGCGCCGCTTGCGGCCAGCAACTCGCTGCGCAGGCTGTCCGCGGCGGCGAAGCCGGCCTCGGAGATCGACGTCGCGGTCGACGAGCCGAATGCCGCCAGCGCTGCGTCGGGCACGCTGGAACAGCCGTACTTGTTCAGCCCGCCCGGCGCCACCGGAGCGAGGCGTTCGTCGCCGCCTTGCGACAGCAGTTGTTCCGTGGGCAGCAGTACCAGCGGAACAGCCGCGCTGCGTTCGCCGCCGTGCGCGTGCGGCGCGACCGCGGCGATGGCGGCACCGAACCCCAGCGTGGCATGGATCAACGCATCGATGTCCTCGCGCGCGGTGCGGTGGTTGACGATCGCCGCACGAATGGCGAAGCAGCCCTGTACGCGCGTCGACGACGGCGCGCAGATGCCGGACTCCTGCAGCGCGACGACGATGTCGGCATTGACCGCGTCGGCATCGCCGCAGCGATAGCGGAAGCAGACGACGTTCAGTGCCACCGGTGCAAGCAGCTCGAGCGCGGGCTCGTCCTCGATGCGTCGCGCCAGGTAGCGCGCCAGCTCGCAGGTATGGGCGATCGAGCGTCCGATCCTTTGCGCGCCGTGCACCTTGAACGTGAACCACGTCTTGAGGGCCCGGAAGCCGCGCGACAGGTCCGGTCCGAAGTCGCAAGGCCAGGGCGAGCCGGCAGCGAGGCCGCGGCTCTCGCGGCGCAGGTAGTCGGCCGGTGCCGCGAAGGTGTCCTGGTGGCACTGCCCGTCGCGCACCAGCAGGAAACCCGCGTCATAAGGCACCTGGCCCCACTTGTGGAAGTCGAATGCGATCGAATCGGCCTGCTCGAGGCCGACGAGCTGCGGGCGCAGCGCGGGCGCCAGCATGCCGAGTGCGCCATAGGCACCGTCCACATGGAACCACAGCGATTCGCGTCGCGCCAGGGCCGCAAGCGCGGCGAGATCGTCGATCGCGCCGACATCCACCGTGCCCGCCGTGCCCGCCACGAAGAACGGCGTGAACCCGGCCGCGCGATCGCGCGCGATCGCGGTCTCCAGTGCGGCGACGTCGATCTCGCCGCGCTCGTTGGTCTGCACGCGCCGCAATGCGTCCTTGCCGAGGCCGGACAGGTCCATGGCCTGGGCGATGCAGTTGTGCGCGGCGCTGGACGTGTAGGCCACCAGGCGCAGCTCGGAAGCGGCCAGTCCCTCGCGGCGCACCGTCGCGCCCAGCGCGTGCGTGCGCGCGATCAGCACGGCCATCAGGTTGGCCATCGACGTGCCGGTCACGAACAATCCGCTGGCCGACTCCGGGAAACCGAAGAGCTCGCGCATCCAGTGCAGCACCTGCTTCTCGACCTCGATCGGGATCTGGTCGCGGCCGCCGAGGTTGGCGTTCAGGCCAGCTGCGAGCATCTCGGCCAGCGTGCCCACCGGCGTGCCGCCGCCCTGCACCCAACCCATGAAGCCGGGGTGCGTGTTGCCTGCCGTGTAGGGCAGGATGTCGCGCATGAACGACTCGTGCACCGTGGCCAGCTCTTCGGGAGCCTGGGGCAGCGCGGCACGAAAGCCGTCGCGGACGTGCGCGGGGGCCGGCGTCCAGACCCGGCGCTGGCGGGTGTCGCGCGTGAAATCGAGGATGTCGTCGAGCATGCGGTGCGCCTGTGCCCTGAAGCTGGTCCAGTCTTCGGGGTCCAGGGTGGCGCCGTGGCCGTCGATGTCGAATCCGTTCATGCGCTATTGTTGAAATTGCAGGCGCACCGCGATCCGATCAATAGTCGGGTCTTTTCCGAGTGAATCCGCTTCCGGTCAGCCACCCCTAAGCGGGTGTTCAGGTTGAGGCCGTTTGCTCCGCGATCGGGGACCGATCACCGCCGCAATTCGTTGCCGGTGGCAAGCAGAGACCGGCGACGCGCCTGTCGCCTGAGCGCATGGGTTCCCTAGCCTTGGGGGGCATGGCACGCCGCCGCATGCCTAGACTCGAGCCGCGATTTCCATGCTTCTGCAAATCGCTGCCTCTCCACTGCCAAAGGGAACAATCATGGCTCACAGCAACTCGCACGACGGGAAGATCAAGGCCCTTGAAGGCCATTTGAAACAATTGAGCGACAAGCTCGCCAGCTTCAACGGCCACTCTCAGCAACTCAGCGAACTGATCCCGGTGATCCACCGGCCGGGGTGGACGACGCTGGCTGAAGTGACTCTCGTCAACGGCCTGGTGGAAGCGATGATCAAGCATACGGACGTCATCGCCGAACTGCACTCGACGCTGATTCGCGGTGCGCAGGCCGTCGGCAAGGAATGAACGGCCTGGCCGCTTGAGCACTGAAGGCGGCTCGGTTGGAACCCACTGACCCGAGCCGCTTCTTCCGACCCCTGTCGAACGGCCGACGACTCTCGTCGGCGGCGTCTGCTGCAGGCCGACTCAGCTTGGCTTCACCGAGCCGCGTCGGGCGGACAACTTGCGCGCCACGTGGAACAGGTCGGTCGTCGGCTCCGCCTTGCAGAGCGCGAGGAGGCGCGGCTGCAGTTCGTCGTACGGCGGCACCTCCACGTCGGAGGTTCCATCGAACGCAGTGGCCACCGAGGCGATGCCCGACAGGTAGCCCTGCGCCCACGTCAGCAGCGGCATGCGGTCGGCCACCGCCGGGCTGGAAAGGCGGCTCAGCACGACGGTGCACCTCATCATTCCGGGCCCGGACGGCACGTCGAGCGCGAAGGCTGGTGAGCTCGACAGCATGCATGCTGCCGCCAACGTGAATGCCGAGGGCGGAAGGATTTTCATGATCATGCCTGCTGTTCGAGCGGTTGCGAGCACCGTGCTCACACCAGGCACAAGGATGACACCCGACCGGCACGTCGGTTCCAGAGAGCAAGGCGGAAAAATCGGCGCTGTTTCCGGCGCACGCGCCGTCTAGACCTCCAGCCACTCCTTGCGCACCCCCGCGTCGGCCTTCAGCTCCGCCGGCGTGCCCTCGAACACCACGCGCCCATGCCCCATCACCACGCAGCGCTGTGAAATCGCCAGGGCGATGGTGAGCTTCTGCTCGATCAGCAACACCGACAGCCCGCGCGCCTTCAGCGCCAGCAGGAACTCGGCCACCTGGTCGACGATCTTCGGGGCCAGGCCCTCGGTGGGCTCGTCGATGACGATCAGTTCCGGGTCGCCCATCAGCGAGCGGCACAGCGCCAGCATCTGCTGCTCGCCGCCGGACAGCACGCCGGCCTCCGTGTGCTGGCGCTCGCGCAGTCGCGGGAACATCGTGTACATGTCCTCGAAGCTCCAACGCGCGGCCTTTGCTCTCGACTTCTGCCCAAGCTGCAGGTTCTGGTGCACCGTCAGGCGCGGGAAGATGTCGCGGTTCTCGGGCACGTAGGCGATGCCGCGGTGGGCGATCTCGTAGGGCTTGAGGCCGGCCAGCCACTCGCCCTTCCACCTGGCACCGCCCTGGGTCTCCACCAGGCCCATCACGGCCTTCGCGGTGGTGGAGCGGCCGGAGCCGTTGCGGCCCAGCAGCGCGACGATCTCGCCCGGGGCCACCCGCAGCGTGACGCCGTGGAGCACATGGCTCTTGCCGTAGAACGCGTGGAGATCGTCGAGCTGCAGCATCACGCCTCCCCGTCCTGCGCGGCCATGGCGCCGAGATAGGCCTCCTGCACGCGCGGGTCGGCGCGCACGGCCTCGGGCGTGTCGAAGGCGATGACCTCGCCGTAGACCAGCACCGCGATGCGGTCGGCCAGGCCGAAGACGACGCCCATGTCGTGCTCCACCGTCAACAACGTCTTGCCCACCGTGACCTCGCGGATCAGCTGCAGGAAGCGGTGCGTCTCGCTCTGGCTCATGCCGGCGGTGGGTTCGTCCAGCAGCAGCACGTCGGCGCCGCCGGCGATGGTCAGACCGATCTCCAGCGCGCGTTGCTCGGCGTAGGTGAGGTTCATCGCGAGCACGTCGCGCCGGCGCTCCAGCCGCAGCATCGCCATCACCTGCTCGGCACGTTCGTTGGCGTCGCGCAGGCTCGCCAGGAAACGCCAGAACGCGTAGCGGTAGCCCATAGCCCACAGCACCGCGCAGCGCAGGTTCTCGAACACCGACAGGTGCGTGAACAGGTTGCTCACCTGGAAGCTGCGCGCCAGGCCCTGGCGGTTGATGCGGTGCGGCGCCAGGCCGTCGATGCGCGCGCCGTTGAGCAGGATCTCGCCCGAGCTGGGCGCGAAGCGGCCGCTGATGAGGTTGAACAGCGTGGACTTGCCGGCGCCGTTGGGCCCGATCAGCGCCACGCGCTCGCCCGCGTTCACCTTCAGCGTGGCCCCGCGGATGATCTCGGTCCTGCCGAAGCGCTTGTGCACGTCGCGCAGCTCCAGCGCGACGCGGTCGGCGGCGTCCGTCATGCGGCCTCCCTGCGTTTCAGCTCGCGCTCGATGTCGGCCTGGGCCGCGTCCCAGCGCACGCGCAAGCGCCGGCGTGCCGCCTCGAACGCCAGCGCGCCGACGACCAGCAGCAACGCCGCGCCCACCCACGCGGCCGCGCCCCTGGCATCGAGCGAGACGCCGCCGAACTTCATCACCGGCCCCAGCGCCTCGTTGAGCTGCAGGTGGTAGAGCATCTCCACCATCGCGCTCGCACCCGTGAACGCGAGCGCGCCTGCGAGCGCCAGCGCGAGGTAGCCCGGCAGCAGCGCACGCAACTTGCCGAACGCCGCCAAGCGCAGGTTGGCCAGCACCAGGCCGGCGACGCCGGCGGGCGCGTACATCACCATCAGCACGAAGGCGAAGCCCAGGTACAGCAGCCAGGCCTTGGTGAGCTCGGACAGCACCACCGTGGCCAGCACCATCAGCACGCCGCCGATGATGGGGCCGAAGAACGCCGTCGAGCCGCCGAGGAAGGTGAACAGCAGGTAGGCGCCGGAGCGCTGCGCGCCCACCACCTCCGCGGTGGCCAGCTCGAAGTTGATGCCGGCCAGCCCGCCCGCGATGCCGGCGAACAGGCCCGCGATGATGAAGGCGAACCAGCGCACGCGCTGCGTGTCGTAGCCGATGAAGGCCACGCGCTCGGGGTTGTCGCGCACGGCGTTGAGCATGCGGCCCAGCGGCGTGCGCGTGAACGCGAACATCAGCGCGGTGCACACGAAGCAGTAGAGCGCGATGAGCCAGTACACCTGGATCTGCGGGCCGAAGCTCACGCCCAGCACCGCGGGCGGCACCACGCGGTTGGTGCCGATGCCGGCCTCGCCGCCGAAGAACTCCGGCAGCATCAGCGACATCGAATAGACCAGCTCGCCGATGCCCAGCGTGATCATCGCGAACGTGGTACCCGACTTGCGCGTGGTGACGAAGCCCAGCAGCGCCGCGAAGACGAGGCCCGCCAGGCCGCCCACCAGCGGCACCAGGCTCACCGGCAGGTGCAGCGAGCCGTCGCCCACCTTGTTGAGCGCGTGCACGGCCAGGAAGCCGCCCAGGCCGCTGTAGACCGCGTGCCCGAAGCTGAGCATGCCGCCCTGCCCCAGCAGCATGTTGTACGACAGGCAGGCGATGATCGCGATGCCCATCTGCGACAGCAGCGTCTGCGACAGGCTGCTGGAGAACACCAGCGGCGCGAGCACCAGCACCAGCGCGTAGCCGCCCCACACGAGCCAGCGCCCGACGTTGTGCGGCCGGAAATGGAACGGCTGCTCAGTCATCGCGCGTCCCGAACAGCCCGCGCGGGCGGAAGATGAGGATCAGCACCAGCAGCAGGTACGGCAGGATGGGCGTCACCTGCGCCAGCGTCAGCTTCATCAGCGGGTACATGAGGCTGTCGGGCGAGACCGTCCAGCCGAGCGCCGACGCCGCGTTCGCCAGCGACTTGTCCACCGTCAGCGGCACCGTCTGCAGCAGCCCGATCAGCAGCGAGCCGACGAACGCCCCCACCAGCGAGCCGGTGCCGCCGACGACCACCACCACGAACAGGATCGAGCCCACCGCGGCCGCCATCGCCGGCTCGGTGACGAAGGTGGAGCCGCCGATGACGCCGGCCAGGCCGGCCAGCGCGCAGCCGGCACCGAACACCAGCATCAACACGCGCGGCACGTTGTGGCCCAGCGCCTCGGCCATCTCCGGATGCGTGAGCGCCGCCTGGATCACCAGCCCCACCCGCGTGTGCCGGAGCAGCAGCCACAGCGCCAGCAGCATCAGCACGGCCACCAGCATCATGAATGCCCGCGTGGCAGGGAAGGTGGTGCACGCCGCGTGCGCGCAGGCGCCCGCGTCCGCGTGGCCGAGCACGACCGACAGCCCCGCGGCGGCCGACTGCACCAGCGTGAACGCCGGCTGCGCCAGCACCGCGGGCGGATCGAACGCCACCGGCGCGCGGCCCCAGATCACCTGCACCACCTCCAGGATGAGATAGCTGAGCCCGAACGTGACCAGCAACTCGGGCACGTGGCCGAACTTGTGGACGCGGCGCAGGCAGGCGCGCTCGAACACCGCGCCCAGGAAGCCCACCACCAGCGGCGCCACGAGCAACGCCGGCCAGAAGCCGACGATGCGCGACGTCTGGTAGCCCACGTAGGCGCCCAGCATGTAGAAGCCGGCGTGCGCGAAGTTCAGCACCCCCATCATCGAGAAGATGAGCGTCAGGCCCGAGCTGAGCATGAACAGCAGCAGACCCGCACTGAGGCCGTTCAGGAGGTTGATGACGACCTGGTCCACGGCGCCGGTCAGATCGCCGCGGCGGCGTCGGCGGGCGTGGATCCTGCGACTGCGCGCAGGATGACGCCATGGTTGTCATCCTGCGCGCAGTCGCAGGATCCACGGGCGCCGAAGTCGATTCCCGGCGTCATCAGGACGGGCGCTTCATCTGGCACGAGGTCGGCGTGCTCGCGACATACGCGTCGTAGTGCGCCACCGGCGCGAAGGTGTAGCCCGTGTTCTCCACCGAGTACGGATTCTTCGCGTCCGTCTTCTGCCACACCGAGATCCACAGATCCTGCTGCAGCTGGTGGTCGGTCTTGCGCATCTCGATGTCGCCGTTGTAGCTCTTCAGCCGCAGGCCCTCCAGCGCCGCGGCCACCTTCACCGGATCGGTGGACTTCGCCTTGGCCATCGCCTCAGACAGCAGCTGCAGCTCGGTGTAGAGGTCGGCCACGTAGAAGTCGTCGTTGAACTTCGCCTTGAAGTCGTCCTGCAGCTTGCGGATGGGGCCGCTCATGTTCGGGTGGCCGTAGCCCACGAAGTAGATGCGTCCCGCGGCGCCGGCGCCCAGCGAGGTGGGCGTGCCGGAGTTGTTGGCGTAGTAGGTGAAGAACTTGACGTTCAGGCCCGCTTCGTTGGCGGCCTTCACCAGCAGCGCCAGGTCGGAGCCCCAGTTGCCGGTGATGATGGTGTCGGCGCCCGAGGCCTTGATCTTGGCCACGTAGGGCGCGAAGTCGGTGACCTTGGCGAGCGGGTGCAGGTCCTCGCCCACGATCTCGATGTCGGGACGCTTGCGCGCGAGGTCGGCACGCGCGTACTTGGCCACCTGAACGCCGTGCGCGTAGTTCTGGCCGATGAGGTAGACCTTGTGGATGTCCTTCTGGTCCTTGATGAAGGTGGTGAGCGCCTCCATCTTCATCGACGTGTCGGCGTCGAGCCGGAAGTGCCAGTAGCTGCACTTGCTGTTGGTGAGGTCGGGATCGACCGCGGCGTAGTTCATGTAGAGCACTTCCTTGCCGGGGTTGCGCTCGTTGTTCTTGTTGACCGCGTCCACCAGCGCGCCGGCCGAGCCGGAGCCGTCGCCCTGCGTGACGTAGCGGATGTTCTGGTCGATCGCCGACTTCAGCGCGGTGAGCGACTCCGCCGGGCTCACCTTGTTGTCGAAGGGCACGATCTCGAACTTCACGCCCGCCGGGTTGTTCTTGTTGAACAGCTCGGCCAGGTACTGCAAGCTCTTGAGCTGGTTCTGGCCGATGGGCGCCATCAGGCCCGACAGCGGATCGATCCAGGCGATCTTGACCGTCTCGCCCTTTTGCGCGAACGCGGCGCCGGGGTGCAGCGCGAGGCAGGACAGGGCCAGGGTGGCGGCGAGCGCCAGGGGCTTCGTGCGGAACGTCATGTCGTTGTCTCCGTTGGCGCCGCGATGGGTCGCGGTCGCATGTTTGATCGACGGTAGCGGAACGCGGGGATGTCGCCTTGAGGGACTACCCCCAACGGGGTTGTCGCCCCGGCGACTCAAGCCGGGGTCGCGCCGGGCAGCACGTGGTCGCGGAACTGCTCGCGCAGCTTGAGCTTCTGCAGCTTGCCGGTGGCCGTGTGCGGCAGCTCGGCCACGATGGCCACGTCGTCGGGGATCTGCCACCTGGCGATCTTGCCGTCGAAGAAGCGCAGCAGTTCCTCGCGCGTGACGCTGGCGCCCGGCCTGGTCACCACCACCAGCAGCGGACGCTCGTCCCACTTCGGGTGGCGGCAGGCGATGACCGCGGCCTCGTGCACCGCCGGGTGCGCGATGGCGATGTTCTCGAGATCGATGGAGCTGATCCACTCGCCGCCGGACTTGATCACGTCCTTGCTGCGGTCGGTGATGAACATGAAGCCGTCGGCGTCGATGGCGGCGACGTCGCCGGTGGGAAACCAGCCCGGCTCGCCATCGACGGTCACCAGCGGCGAGTCCCGGCCCTTGAAGTAGCGGGAGATGACCCACTGCCCGCGCACCACCAGGTTGCCGGCCGCCTGGCCGTCCCACGGCAGCGAGCGGCCGTCGTCGTCGATGATGGCCATGTCGATGCCGTAGATCACGCGGCCCTGGCTCTGCAGCAGCTTCTGGCGCGCCTCGGGCGGCATCGCGTCGTGCTTGGCCTGGAGCCTGGACAGCGTGCCCAGCGGCGACAGCTCGGTCATGCCCCAGGCGTGGATCACCTCGATGCCGTAGTCCTGCTGCAGCGTCTTCATCATCGCCGGCGGGCAGGCCGAACCGCCGATGACCGTGCGCCTGAACGTGGAGAAGCGCAGGTCGTTGGCCTTCATGTAGTTCAGCAGGCCCAGCCACACGGTGGGCACGCCGGCGCTGAAGGTGACCTTCTCGTCCTCGAACAGCTTGTACAGCGACGCGCCGTCCAGCCACGCGCCGGGCATCACCAGCTTGGCGCCGATCATCGCGGCGGTGTACGGGAGGCCCCAGGCGTTGACGTGGAACATCGGCACGATGGGCAGGATCACGTCGCGCGTGGAGCAGTTCATCGCGTCGGGCAGCGCCGCGCCATAGGAATGCAGCACGATGGAGCGGTGGCTGTAGAGCGCGCCCTTCGGGTTGCCCGTGGTGCCCGACGTGTAGCAGAGCGTGGCCGCGGTGTTCTCGTCGAGATCGGGCCATGCGACGTCGCCGTCCTGCGCCGCGACCAGGTCGTCGAAGCACAGCAGGTTCGGGATGCCCGTGGTCGCCGGCATCTGCCCGCGATGGCCCATCAGCACGAAGTGGCGCACCGTCGCCAGCCTGGGCGCGAGCTTCTCGGCCAGCGGCAGCAGGCCGGCGTCGAAGCACAGTACCTGGTCCTCGGCGTCGTTGGCGATCCACTCGATCTGCTCGGGGAACAGGCGCGGGTTGATCGTGTGGCACACGCGGCCCGAGCCGGAGGCGCCGTAGTAGATCTCCACGTGGCGATGGCCGTTCCACGCGAGCGTGGCCACGCGCTCGCCCGGCGCGACGTCCAGCGCCTGCAGCACCTGCGCGAACTGGCGCGAGCGCTTCTCGACCTCCGCCCAGGTCGACCGGTGGATGTCGCCCTCGCAACGCCGGGACACGATCTCGACGTCGCCCGCATGCCGCGCCGCGTGCCGGATCAGCGACGACACGGTCAACGGCATGTTCATCATCTGGCCCATCAGGACGCTCATCGCAGGTCTCCTTGTCGTTGGTCTTCGTTCGCGCACCCGGCCCGGCCGATGTCGCCAGCGCGACACGCGCGCACGCGCTGATCGCCCTACTTTAAAGCCCTTCGCCGCCCGGGCGCCAGGGTCGCTGGCTAGACTGGCCGCAAATGACTGCACTCGCCTCGTCCGACATCGCCGCCGCCGGCCCGCAACCCGCGCACTGGATCAACCGCTTCGCGCACTTCGCGCAGGACACGCCCGACGTTCGACGCGACGCCTGGGGCACCGACCTGGCCGCGCAGCCCTTCCCCGACCCGCACTGGGTGGCCACCAGCGCCGACTGCGCGGCCCTGCTGGGCTGGCCCGCAGACTGGGCCACGCGCGCCGACTGGCGCAGCATCGACGTGCTCACCGGCCGCGCCACCTGGGCCGGCCTGCGGCCCATGGCCACGGTCTACAGCGGCCACCAGTTCGGCGTCTGGGCCGGGCAGCTGGGCGACGGCCGCGCGCTGCTGCTGGGCGAGTGGCAGGCGCAACCCGACGCGCCATCGTTCGAGCTGCAGCTCAAGGGCGCGGGCCGCACGCCCTACTCGCGCATGGGCGACGGCCGCGCGGTGCTGCGCTCGTCGATCCGCGAGTTCCTGTGCTCGGAGGCGATGCACGCGCTGGGCGTGCCCACCACGCGCGCGCTGGCGGTGGCGGGCTCGGCGCTGCCGGTGCGGCGCGAGGCCATGGAGACCGGCGCCGTCGTCGCGCGCGTCGCGCCCAGCTTCCTGCGCTTCGGCCACTTCGAGCACTTCGCGCATTCCGGCCAGCACGACGCGCTGCGCCGCCTGGTCGACTTCACGATCGCCACCCAGTTCCCGCAACTCCAGGACGGCCGCGACGGGCTCGATCCGCTGCACGCCTGGCTCGGCGAGGTGGTGCACCGCACCGCGGCCATGGTGGCGCACTGGCAGGCCGTCGGCTTCGCGCACGGCGTGATGAACACCGACAACATGTCCATCCTCGGGCTGACGATCGACTACGGCCCGTTCGGCTTCCTCGACGGCTTCGACCCCGGCCACGTCTGCAACCACTCCGACAGCGGCGGCCGCTACGCCTTCGCGCGCCAGCCCAACGTGGCCTGGTGGAACCTGCACGCGCTGGGCCACGCGCTCAAGCCCCTGTGCGCCGACCCGGACGCGACGCTGGCGCCGGTGCTCGACACCTTCGGCGAGCTGTTCACCGAGGCGTACTCCGACCACATGCGCGCGAAGCTGGGCCTGGTGCTGGCCGAGGACGGCGACAAGGCGCTGCTCGACGACCTGCTGGCCCTGATGGCCGACGAGCGCGTCGACCACACGATCGCGTGGCGCGCGTTGAGCGCCTTCGATCGCGCCAGCGGCGCCACGCCGTCGGCCTGGCGCGACCACTTCATCGATCGCGCCGCGGCCGACGCCTGGGGCGGGCGCTACCTGCGCCGGCTCGAGTCGGAGCCGCGTTCCGACGCGGAGCGCCGCGCGGCCATGGACGGCGTGAACCCGAAGATCGTGCTGCGCAACCACCTGGCCCAGCACGCGATCGAGCAGGCGGTCGCCGGAGATTTCGGCGAAGTGCGGGCGCTGCACGAGGCGCTGCGCCGGCCGTACGACGAGCAGCCGGGCGCCGCGCGCTATGCTGCGCTGCCGCCCGACTGGGCGCGCGGCATCGAGGTGTCGTGCTCGTCCTGAGCGGGGGCCAACGTCGGCGCACGGCCCTGCGCTAGACTTCGCCCCCTCGACGGCCTCTTTGTGGCGTCGAGTTGCCTGCTTCCTGTCGCGCTGCCTCCCGGCCGCCGTCCGCGCCCCGTTCTCCTGCCTCCCCCGGCGCCCCGTCGACCATGAAACTCCTCTTCGACTTCCTGCCGCTGGTCTTCTTCTTCGCGACGTACAAGATCGCCGGCAAGCTGCCAGACCAGGGCGCGGCGTTCGCCACGCACTGGCTCGGCGCGCTGGTCCAGGGCGGCGTGGTGGGCTCAGTCGAGGCCCCGGCGCTGCTGGCCACGGTGGTCGTGCTCATCGCCACGCTGGCGCAGGTCGCCTGGATGAAGTCCACCGGCCGCAAGATCGACCTGATGCTGTGGATCAGCCTCACGCTCATCGTGATCTTCGGCGGCCTCACCGTCTGGCTGCACAACCAGATGTTCATCATGTGGAAGCCGAGCATCTACTCGTGGGTGCTGGGCCTGGTCTTCTGGGGCAGCCAGACGTTCTTCCACAAGAACCTGTTCCGCTCGACGCTCGGCGCCGAGGTGGAGCTGCCCGACACCGTCTGGCAGCGGCTGAACTTCAGCTGGGTCGCGTTCTTCGCGCTGATGGGCCTGCTCAACCTGCTGGTGGTCTATTTCTTCCGCGACTACTGGGTCAGCTTCCACGCCTTCGGCTCGCTCGGGATGTCGGTCGTCTTCGTCGTGGCCCAGGGCTTCTACCTGAGCAGGCACCTGGAGCCCGAGCCGGCTCCCGACAAGCCGGCGGCGTGAGCATGGCCACCACCCTCCCGCTCAACGACGCGATCACGCAGGCGCTCACCGCCCGGCTGGCGCCCACCGAACTCGAGGTGGTGGACGACAGCGCCGCCCACGCAGGCCATGCGGGCGCGCAGTCCGGCGCCCATTTCAACGTGCGCATCGTGAGCGCCGAGTTCGCGGGAATGTCCCGAATTTCGCGCCATCGCCTCGTGTATGATGCCCTCCGCCCCTGGATGGCAGAGGGTATCCACGCGCTCGCCATCGACGCCCGCACGCCGGACGAAGCCGGTTGATTTGCTTCTGTCTTGTTGCCGGGGCGCAGATTCTCGAAAGAGTTTCTCGATGGGTCTCTTTTGATGTGTCCAAAGGCTTTCCGGTTTCACCAACCTGAATTCCCGGTGACATGGTGAATTCCCCCAGGAACTTAATTGTTCCTGTTCACGTCCAAAACCGTTTGCTCGAAAGCCTCCCAGCATGAATTTCAAATCCTCGGCCGCCCTGCTCGGCATCCTCGTGCTGCCGTTCGCCGTGATGGCGCAGAACGTCGCCGTCGTCAATGGCAAGCCGGTGCCGACGGCACGCGTCGACGCGCTGATCAAGTCCGCCACGCATGGCCAGGAGCCGACGCCTGAGATGCGCGCCCAGGCCAAGGACCAGGTCGTGATCCGCGAGATCTTCGCCCAGGAAGCCGAGAAGCAGGGCATCGCCAACACGGCCGACTACAAGGCACAGCTGGAGCTGCTGCGCCAGACCGTCCTGATCAACACGCTGTTCCAGAACTTCCTCAAGGCGCATCCGATCAGCGACGCCGACGCCCTGGTGGAATACAACAAGTTCAAGGCCGAGCAATCGGGCCAGGAATACGACGCCCGCCACATCCTCGTCGACAGCGAAGACGAAGCCAAGAAGCTGATCGCCCAGATCAAGGCCGGCGCGAAGTTCGAGGACCTCGCCAAGAAGAACTCCAAGGACACCGGCTCCGCCGAAAACGGTGGCGACCTCGGCTGGGCCAAGCCCGGCTCCTACGTGCCCGAGTTCGCCACGGCGCTGCAAGGCCTGCAGAAGGGCCAGATGACCGACACCCCGGTCAAGACCCAGTTCGGCTACCACATCATCCGCGTGGAAGACGTGCGCACGGCGCAGTTCCCGTCCTTCGACGAAGTCAAGGACAAGGTCAAGCAGCAGATGGAACAAGTCAAGCTGCAGGAGTACCAGGAAAAGCTGCGCGTCGCCGCCAAGACCGACTACAAGTTCGTCGCCCAGCAAGCCCAGGGCCCGGCGGCTGCCGCCCCCGCCCAGAAGTAAGACCGCGGCGCCGCGCGCGCCTCGATCCCGCGAAAGCGCCCGCCTGCGAAGGCCGGGCGCTTTTTCTTTGATGGGAATCTCAGGCCGGCAGCGCGTCCAGCAGTCGCCCGGCCTCGATGTGCAGCTGCCGGTCGCAACGCGCCGCGATCGCGCTGTCGTGCGTCACCAGCACCAGCGTCGTGCCGATCTCGCGGTTCAGGTCGAACATCAGCTGCATCACGGTCTCGCCGGTGGCGAAGTCGAGGCTGCCGGTGGGCTCGTCGGCCAGCAGTACCTGCGGCCGCACGACGAACGCGCGCGCCAGCGCCACGCGCTGCTGCTCGCCACCCGAGAGCACGCGCGGATAGTGCTGCAGGCGCTCGCCCAGGCCCACGCGCGCCAGCATCTCGGTGGCGCGCGCGCGCGCGTCGCGCGCGCCGCCGAGTTCCAGCGGCAGCATCACGTTCTCCAGCGCGGTGCGGTGCGCCAGCAGCTGGAAGCTCTGGAACACGAAGCCCACGCGCTCGGCGCGCACGGCGGCGCGCTGGTCCTCGCTGAGCGTGAACAGGTCGCTGCCGGCCATGATCACCTTGCCGGAGGTCGGAACGTCCAGGCCCGCGAGCAGTCCAAGAAGCGTGCTCTTGCCCGAGCCGGAAGCGCCGACGATGGCGGCCGACTCGCGGGCATTCAGGGTGAACGAGATGTCGTGGAGAATCGTCAGGGTTCCGGTGGCGTCACTCACCTGCCGGGTGAGGCGGTCGACGACGATGATGGGCTCAGACATGCATTCACTTTTCGGGGCGCGGACTTCGCGCCGCAGATTGCTGCACTTTAGCGCGAGCGTCGCGGCGGTGCTGGCCACCGCCTTTGCGCCCGGCGCACGCGCCGCGAGCGAGCGCGAGATCGTCGTGCTGGGCGACAGCATCTCGGCCGAGTACGGACTGGCACGCGGCACCGGCTGGGTGGCGTTGCTGGGCCAGCGCCTGGCCGAGCAGAAGCTGCCCTGGACGGTGGCCAACGCCAGCATCAGCGGCGACACCACGTCGGGCGGTCTTGCTCGTTTGCCTCAGGTACTGAGTCAGCATCATCCCAAGGTGGTGGTGATCGAGCTGGGCGGCAACGACGCGCTGCGCGGCCTGCCGATGAGCGCCACGCGCAAGAACCTCGACGCGATGGTGACGCTGGCGCGGGCCGCGGGCGCCCGCGTGGTGATCGCCGGCATGATGGTGCCGCCCAACTTCGGCCGCAAGTACCAGGCCGACTTCGCGCAGATGTATGCCGACGTGGCCACCGCCCAAAAGGCCGCGCTGGTGCCCTTCATCTTCAAGGGCATCGCCGACCGGCCCGACGCGGACGACTGGTTCCAGGCCGACCGCATCCATCCGGTGGCCAAGGCGCATCCGATCATCCTCGACAACGTCTGGCCGTCGCTGAAACCGCTTCTGAAGTGATCAGCGCGAGGCCGCGGGCCGTGCCGCGATCGGCACCTGCACCCCGGCCACGCCCGACGACAGCACGCGTCCGCCCGGCCCGGCCGGCGGGCCCTGCAGCACGGATGCGGCCACGCGCGCCTCGAACGCCGGCTGGCGCAGCGCCGCGCCGCGAACGGCCGGCATCGTGGCCACCGGCACCTGCGGCAACAACGCGGACGCCGCCACGACGGCCACCGCACCCGGCACGCCGCGGTTCGCGTACGCGACCGCGCCCGCGGGCGCGAGGCGCGCGCGACCGTTCATCGCCACGGCGCGCCTCCCCGCAGGTCCGACGCTGGCGTTGTTGAGCGCGTTCCAGTACTTCGCCGACACGGCGTAGCCGGGGAACAGCAATTCATCCGGCGCCAGCGCCACCCAGCCGATGCCCGCCGCGTCGCCGACGGTCAGCGCCGGCCCGCCGAACCAGCCCACCGCGGCCGGCGCGTAGACCGGACGCGTCGTGCCCCACTGGCCGGGCGTCCAGGCCCAGTGGCCGCGCTGCATCGCCCAGCGTCCGTAATGGGACGGTGCGAAGCCCCAGGGCTGGTCGTCGACCCAGGTCCAGCCCCAGCGCCCGCTCCACCACCATGCGCCCTGCTGGAACGGCTGCCAGCCGGCCGGCAGCTTCGCGGGCGTCCACCAGTGCGCCCCGTCCGGTGCCGCGCTCCACGCGCCGAAGCGTGCCAGCTCGGCCGCGCCGGTCATCTCGGACGGTACCTGCGCCGTGACATCGGCGGCGGCCGTCCTGTCGTCGGCCTGGTCGCGCGCCAGCGCGGCGTCGCCGAAGACGTCCTTGACGGCCGGCACCAGGCGGTAGTGCGTGGCCGGTGGCGCGCCCGCGCGCCAGACCTCGGCGCGCTGCGGCGCGGCCAGCGGCAGCGAGCTGTCGGGCGCCTCCAGCAGCATGTCGCCGCGCCATGCCTGCGCCCCCAGCACCTGATGGGCCGCGGCGCGATCGAAGCGGTACTGCCCCGGATGATGCGGTACCCAGGCCCCCTCTTCGGTATCGATGAACAGCTCGCCGGGGATGTCGTCGGAACGCACGCGCACGGCCAGCTGGCCGTGGTCGAAGCGCAGGCGGATGCGCTGGTCGTCGAGCTGCGTCACCGCGAGATCGGTGTCGGCGCCCAGGCGCACGACGGTCGAGCCGAACTGCAGCGTGGCGCCGCTGGCCGGGTCGGTGGTGATGCGGTCGCCGGTGGACAGCGTCTGGTTGCGCACGACGTCCGTCCACGCGCCTTCGGCGTCGAGCGTACGCACCGTGCCGGCGACCTCGGCCACGCGGCCGACGCGGGCCGGCGGGTCTTCCTGCGCGTGCGCGGCCGCGCCTGCGAGGCAGGTGGCGACGAGGAGGATGCGGAGGAAGGGTTGAAGCGTCATCCTGCGCGCAGTCGCAGGAACCACGACCGCGGCATCACGTGGATCCTGCGACTGCGCGCAGGATGACCGTTCGTTGCGCGCAGGCTGCCCGTCCATGATCAATCGTCCGCGTTCGGATCCATCTCGGGAAACAGCACGCTGGTGTAGCCGAACTGGGTCAGGTCGCGCATGCGCGTCGGGTACAGCCGGCCGATCAGGTGGTCGCATTCGTGCTGTACCACGCGCGCGTGGAAGCCGTCGGCCTCGCGATCGATCGGGGTGCCCAGCTCGTCGAAGCCCGTGTAGCGGATGCGTTCCCAGCGCGGCACGACGCCGCGCAGGCCCGGCACCGACAGGCAGCCCTCCCAGCCATCCACCTCGGCGTCGTCCAGCGGCGTGATCACCGGGTTGATCAACACCGTCCTGGGCACCGGCGGCGCGTCGGGGTAGCGCACGTTGCTGTCGTAGCCGTAGATCACGAGCTGCAGGTCCACGCCGATCTGCGGCGCGGCCAGGCCGGCGCCGTTGGCGTGCTTCATGGTCTCGAACATGTCGGCGATGAGCTCGCGCATCTCGGGCGTGTCGAAGTGCTCGACGGGCTTGGCGATGCGCAACAGGCGCGGATCGCCCATCTTGAGGATGTCGCGAACGGTCATGGTGGAAGAAGCCTTGAAGAGAGTCTTGAACGGATTTTGCAGCGTGGCGAGAAAACGTGCGGTCACGGGGTCGCGTCGGGCAGCGCCGCCAGCAACGCCTGCAGGCCGGCCTCGTCGAGGATGGCCACGCCGAGCGACTGCGCCTTCTCCAGCTTGCTGCCCGCCTCCTCGCCCGCCACCAGCCAGTTCGTCTTCTTCGACACCGAGCCGCTCACCTTGCCGCCGGCCGCCTCGATGAGATCCCTGGCCTCGTCGCGGCTCAGCGTGGGCAGCGTGCCGGTGATGACCAGCGTCTTGCCCAGCAGCGGACGGAACGCGTCGCTGGCGGTGCCCTCGATGGCCGGCCAGTGCAGGCCCGCGGCGCGCAACTGCTCCACGATCTCGCGGTGATGCGGCTGGTCGAAGAACGCGCGCACGCTGGTGGCGACGGTGGGGCCGACGTCGGGCACCTCCAGCAACTGCTCCACGCTGGCGTCCATCAGCTTGTCGACGTCGCCGAAATGGCGCGCCAGGTCCTTGGCCGTGGTCTCGCCCACGTGGCGGATGCCCAGCCCGAACAGGAAACGCGGCAAGGTGGTGGACTTGCTGCGCTCGATGGCGTCCACCAGCTTGGTGGCGCTCCTGTCGCCCATGCGTTCCAGCTCGTTGAGCTTGGCGATGCCCAGCTTGTAGAGCCCGGGCAGCGTGCGCACGATCCCCAGGTCGACGACCTGCTCCACGATCTCGTCGCCGAGGCCCTCGATCTCCACCGCGCGGCGGCTGGCGAAGTGCAGGATGGCCTGCTTGACCTGCGCCGGGCAGGTGACGCCGCCGGTGCAGCGCCACGCCACCTCGCCCTCGCGACGCTCGATGGGACTGCCGCAGGCCGGGCACTTGCCGCCCACGCGCACGAACATGTCGAACGGGGCCAGCGCGGCCACCTCGGGCGGGCGGCGCTCCAGCACGGCGGCCACCACCTGCGGAATGACGTCGCCGGCGCGGCGCACGATCACGGTGTCGCCGATGCGGATGTCCTTGCGCCGGATCTCGTCCTCGTTGTGCAGCGTGGCGTTGCTGACGGTGGTGCCGCCCACGAACACCGGCTGCAGCTTGGCCACGGGCGTCAGCGTGCCGATGCGGCCCACCTGCACGTCGATGTCCAGCAGCAGCGTGGTCTGCTCCTGCGCCGGGTACTTGTGCGCCACGGCCCAGCGCGGCTCGCGGCTGACGAAGCCCAGCTTCGCCTGGAGCTCGCGCGAGTCGACCTTGTAGACCACGCCGTCGATGTCGAAAGGCAGCTGGTCGCGCGCCGCACCCATGGCCTGGTGGAACTCGACCAGCCCCTCGCTGCCCTGGCTCACCACGCGCTGCTTCGCGACCGGAAACCCCATCGCGGCCAGCGCGTCCAGCAGGCCGCTGTGCGTGGCCGGCACCGTCCAGCCCTGCACGTCGCCCAGGCCATACGCGAAGAAGCTCAGCGGCCGCCTGCGCGACTGGTTCGGGTCGAGCTGGCGCACCGCGCCCGCCGCGGCGTTGCGCGGGTTGACGACGGTCTTCTCGTTCTTCGCGCCGCCCGCGATCAGCGCGCGCTGGCGTTCGTTGTAGGCCTCGAAGTCGTCGCGCCGCATGTAGACCTCGCCGCGCACCTCCAGCACCGGCGGCGCCACGCCGCGCAGCTTGAGCGGGATCTGGCGCAGGGTGCGGATGTTGGACGTGACGTCCTCGCCCTTCTCGCCGTCGCCGCGCGTGGCCGCCTGCACCAGCACGCCCCGCTCGTAGCGCAGGTTGATGGCCAGGCCGTCGAACTTCAGCTCGGCCGAATAGGCCACCGGCGGATCGGTCTCGGCCAGGCCCAGCTCGCGCCGCACGCGCGCGTCGAAGGCCTGCGCGCCGCCGGCCGTCGTGTCGGTCTCGGTGCGGATGCTGAGCATGGGCACGGCGTGCACCACGCTGTCGAAGCCCTCCAGCACCTGGCCGATGACGCGCTGCGTGGGGGAGTCGGCGCGCTGCAGTTCGGGATGCGCGGCCTCGATCGCCTGCAGCTCCTGGAACAGCCTGTCGTAGTCGGCGTCGGGGATGCTGGGCTCGTCGAGCACGTAGTACTTGTGGGCGTGCTCGTGCAGGATCGCGTGCAGTTCGTCGGCGCGTTTCGAGGCGGAGGCGAGGGTCGAGGTCATCGACGAGAGTTTAGGCGCCCGCCGCTGCATTTCCGGCGCGGCGGCCGGAGTATCTCAGTCCTTCAGCTTGCGCCGGATCAGGCCGGTGAGCGCCAGGCCGACCAGCACCGGCGCCGCCAGGCCCAACGTGCCCTCGAACCAGCTCCAGTACAGCGCGAATCGGCCCCAGCCTGAGATCTCCGGCAGCGGCTCCGCGCCGGCGACGTGTTGCGGCGCCGACGTAGCCGGTTTAGGCGGAATCGGCACGACCGGTCGCTGCCATCGCACCGGCGCCCAGTCCTTGGCCTGGCGCACCTCGATGGCCGGCAACAGCGTCTGCAGCGCGTAGCCCCAGGCGTTGAAATCCGGGTAGGCCGGCGCCAGCGCGCAGCGCGACCAGTTGCCGCCGTGCTCCGGATGGCAGCGCTGGAACTCGTCCTTGGCGACGAACTCCTCCTCCGTCGGCGCCATCGCGCCCGCGTCCGCGGCGTCCGCGTAGATCCACACCGAGACCAGGTAGACGACGGGCAGCGCCCACAGCAGGCGCAGCGGCCGGTAGCCGTAGCCGGCGCACACGCCCCACAGCCGACGCGAGAGCCTGGACAGCGGCTCGTCATGCGCATGTTCGGCGGTCTCCTTGGCGATGGCCAGGTCCTCGGCGTCGCGCAGGCAGCCGGCCGCGCGCAACGCGAGGATCGCCTGGTCCCACGGCTGGGGCTTGAACCCGTCGTCGCCCAGCGCCTTCTCGCCCTCATTCAGCTTGCGCAGGTCCTCGTCGAGCTGCAGGCCCAGCCAATGCACCCACCACGCGGCGCGGGTCGATGTCGCGCCGGCGATGGCCTTGTAGCGAAAGCCCAGCACGCGGTTGCCGCGTGGCCAGTCGGCCCATTGGTCGGACAGCGATCCGACCTGCGCCGCGGTGAGGTCCAGCGCCGCGCCCGGGGCACGCGGCGGCTCCGCCTTGGCGAACCAGCGTCGCCGCGGCCTGGCGGCGAGACGACCGGCCGTGCTCTTCTTGCCGCTGTCGGCGGCCGCCACCGCCGCCGCGCCGAAGCACGTCGACGAATCGAGGTCGAAGGTGCCGTCGACCTGCATGCGCTGCGCGACGACGGCCATCGTGAAGCGGGTGGACAGGCGCGCGCCGCGCAGCGTCAGGTTGCCCGACACGCGCAGGTCGTTCAACAGCACGCCGCGGTCGGTACGGAAGAGCTCGCCGAGCCGCAGCGTGCCGCCGATGCGCGCCTGGCTCAGGTTCAACGCCATCGGGTGCGGCGAGCTCGCGTAGCCCGCCGCGTCCCCGATGAACGCGCCGCCGAAGTCCGCATCGTTGCCGACGATCGCGGAGTCGAGGCCCAGCGAGCTCGTGTACGCCTTCAACTCGCGCGCATCGAGCAGCTTGGCCACGGTCAGGCTGGCGGCCGACAGCCGGCCGACCAGCGTCGCCCCGCGCAGGAAGAACGCGCCGCCGATGGCCGCGGCGTCGAGGCCGAGGGCGACGTCCAGGCCGGCGATGTCGTTGTCCGTCTCGCCCTCGCGCTTGAACAGCAGCGGCCGCGCGGCGACGATCGTCGCGCCCTCGCAGTCGAAGTCGCCGGCGATCTGCGCCCCGAGCGCGCGAACGCCCTGGTTGACCGTGGTCTTGCGCAGGAACAGCGCCGCGGCCGTGCAGCGATCGCCGGTCAGCGATCCGACCGTGCAACCGTGGAAGCTGAGCGTGGCCAACCTGGCGTTCGTCACGTCGACCTCGTCGATCTGGCAGTCCTCGAAGCGCAGCGGCCGCCGCACCTCGCAGTAGGACAGGTCGAGCTTGCCGACGATGCGCAGCCGCTGCAGGCGGATGCCGCGCTCGTGGAGCTTGAGCGTCGGATCCGCATCGATCGCGAGGGAACGCACGAAGTCGCCGCGCACCTCGATGTCCGGATCGGTGAACGGGGTGTTCAGGTCCTGGGGCTGCGCCACGCGGCCCGCGAGCGCGGCGCTCAGCAGCCGCTGTTCGAACCCGGCCTGCGAAGGCGAGCTCGTGGACGGGGCCGGCGAATCATCCAAGGGCGGCTTCCGTTCGATTCAGGTCTTGACGAGCAGGCGCAGCCCGCCGTCCGGGTCGACGCGGTTGGCGAGCACCCGGTAGTCGTTCACCGAGGCGTGCACGGTGTGCAGCGGATGGGCGTGGGTCGCCGAGATCACGACGACGGCCGCGCCCGCGGACTCGCCCGCGGCGATGCCGGCTGGCGCGTCCTCGAACACCAGGCAGTCGCGCGCGGACACGCCCAGGCGACGGGCCGCCAGCTCGAAGCAGTCGGGCGCCGGCTTGCCGCGCGCCACGTCTTCGGCGGCGATCATCAGCGGCGGCACCGGCAGGCCCGCCGCGGCGATGCGCCGGCGCGCCAGTTCGCGCGGCGCGGACGTGACCACGGCCCAGCGCTCGGCCGGCAGCGTGGCGAGGAACGCGAGGATGCCAGGGATGGGCTGGACGCCCTCGACGTCGTCCATCTCCTCGGCGGTGATCGCAGCGGCCTCCACCTCGGGGTCGACGCCCGGCAGGTTCAGGCGGCGCACGGTCTCGACGCTGCGCATGCCGTGGATCGTGGGCAGGAACGCGGCCACGTCGAGACCGTGGCGCCCGGCCCACCGGGCCCAGACACGCTCGGCGGCCGCGATCGAGCTGAGAAGAGTGCCATCCATGTCGAACAGGAAGGCGGCGAAAGCGCGGTCGGGCAGGTTCAGGGCGGTCATGCGGGCGGCGGAGCGAAATGCGGATCTTAGGGCTTGCCCGCCGCTGGCAGGTCGAACAGCCACGCCACGGCCAGCGGGAACTCGGCGCGCCACGCGCGCTCGTCGTGCTCGTTGGCGGGCACCACGTGCTCGGTGACGTCGCCCGGCGCGTGCGGCTGGGTGCGCAGCAGCGCCACCATGCGGTCGACGTCGGGCACCGACTCCTCGTCCTCGCGGCCGCCGACGTAGAAGTACGTCTTCGTGCCCGGCGGCCACGGATGCGCCGCGGTCTGCGCGTAGACCTCGCCGCTGAACCAGTACGACGGCGAGAAGATGGCGGCCTTGCCGAACACCTGCGGGTAGCGCAGCAGCGCGTAGTGCGAGATCAGTCCGCCCATCGAGCTGCCGATGATGGCGGTGCCGTCGCGGCCGGGCTGCGTGCGGTAGTGCGTGTCGATCCACGGCTTGACGGTGTCGACGACGAAGGCCATGTACCGCTCGCCCTGCGCCGGGCCGTACTTCGGGTTGGTCCACGGCGAGAGCTCGCGGATGCGCTCGCTCTCGCCGTTGTCGATGCCCACCACGATGGCCTCGAACCCGCGCGTGCGGGCGAGCTCGTCCAGCGACTCGTCCACGCCCCACTCGCCGGCGAACGAGGTGCGGTCGTCGAACAGGTTCTGCGCGTCGTGCATGTACAGCACGGGGTATCGCCGCGCCGGGTTCGCGTCGTACGACGGCGGCAGGTACAGCCGCAGCGTGCGCTCGCGGCCGAGGCCGGGCATGGCCAGGCGCTGCGCCAGCACGTGCACGCCCGGGCCGGCGGTGGACGCCAGCGGCTTCGGGGTGGGCACGCAGCTCGACGAGTTGCACGCCGACGGCGCGACGGCAACGACGGCCAGCAGGCCCGGCAGTCTCGGGATCAGCTCGCGCATGCCCACAGCCTACCGCGTCGCGACGACGAGCCAGCCCGGCACCGCCTTGCCGCCTTCATCGCGCGGCGATGCCGCGGCGATGCGGCGCTCGACCAGCCCGGCCTGCGCGAGCCGCGCGCGTATGCCGGCGTGGGTGTGCGCGAAGCGACCGCTCGGGGTGAGGACGAAGTCGGCCGCCGTGTCGTCCGGCGAGGCCTCCAGCGTGAACACGAGCGTGCCGCCAGGGCGCAACGCCGAGCGAGCCGCCACGAACACCCCCGCGAGCTCGCCGAAATAGATCAGCGTGTCGGCGGACACCAGCACGTCGAACGCGCCCGGACGCTCCACCAGGAACCGCACCAGCTCCTCCTTGACGAGCGCGTCGTAGGCCTGCCGCGCGCCCGCCCTCGCCAGCATGCCCGCCGACAGGTCGCAGCCCGCCAGCGAGCGCGCCCACGGTCTGACCAGCGGCCCGCACAGCCCGGTACCGCAGCCGAGGTCGGCCACGTCGTACTGCGCCGCCGGCGCCGGCAGCGCGTCGCGCAAGGCCTGCGCGGCAAGTTCGGGCGCACAGTACTTCAGCGCGGCCAGGTGCGTGTCGAAGCTGTCGGCGAAGTGGTCGAACACGTGCTCGACGTAGGCGTCGCTGGCACGCTCGGGCGATTCGCCGAGGCTCGCGGCCAGGTGGTGGCTCGCGTACGGGTTGCCGGGCTCGCGTCCCAGCCAGTCTCGATAGAACGCCACGGCGCGCTCCTGCTCGCCGGCGGCCGACAGCGCGCGGCCGTAGCTCTCGCGCCGACCCGGCTTCTCCGGCAGCAGAAGCTCCGCCTGCACCGCGGCCTCGAAGGCCTCCTCCGAGCGCCGCTGGCCCAGCAGCGCCAGCGACAGGTAGTGCCAGGCCTCGCCGAAGCGCGGCGCCAGCGCCAGCGCGCGCCGGCACGAGGCCTCGCTGCGCGTCCACTCCAGGCGGCGGCGCTGGAGGCGCGCGATGTTGGTCAGCGCCTCCGGACCCTCGGCCAGCGCGAGGCTGCGGTGGAACGCCTTCTCTGCCTCGGGCAGCCGGCCCAGCGCCGTCAGCACGTTGCCCAGGTTGATCCAGACGGCGGGTTCGCGCGGCGCGAGCCGCGACGCGTCGCGCAGCAGGCGATGGGCGCGCACGGGGTCGCCCAGTTGCAGCTGCAGCATGCCCATGAAGTTGAGCGCGTCCGGCCGGCGCGGTTGCAGCGCCAGCACGTCGGCGTAGATCCGCCCGGCCACCTCGAGCTGGCCCTGCCTGTGGTGGGCGATGGCCAGCTGCATCGCCTGGTCGGGCGTCAGCGTCGTGTCGGAATGATCGGGCGGCGTCGACACGGCATTTCCCTGAGGATGAACGTTCGCCTATCCGCGCTCGACGCGATAGCGCTCGAACATCACCCCGGCGAACGGCGCCTGCACAGCCTGCGTCAGGACGAATCCGGCCGCGAGGAACACGGGCCGGCTGAACGGCGTCGCCCAGGCGGCGAAGCGCGTGGCGCCCTCCTGCCCGGCGCGCTGCAGCGTGCGCTCGAGCATGGCGCCGCCCAGCCCGCGCCGCGTCAGCGCCGGCGTCACGTACAGCGAATGCACCTCGCGCAGGTCGCCCTCGCGGCTCGCGCCGCAGAAGCCCAGCGCACGGCCGTCGCCAGATCGCTCGGCGATCCAGGTGTCGGCCTGGAGGATGTAGTCGCGGAACGCCGGCGCGTCGTCGGCGAACGAGGCCCAGGCGTGCGCCTGCTCCGGCGTGTAGACGAGCGGCCCCAGCCGCAGCGCGGCGTCGCGGTACAGCGCGGCCAGCAGGTGCACGTCCGCGCCGGCCGCGGGCCGCCATGAGAAGGTGATCTGCGACATCGTGGACGGCGCCGGGGTCAGCTGAAAAGCCGCCGCGCGCCGGTGGAGCCGGCGGCGAGGTCGTGGGCGGACAGCGCCTCGTAGAGTCGCGTCAGCTCGGCGTGGATGGCCGAGAACGCGTGCAGCGTGATCTCCTGGCCCTGGTCGTCGACGATCGCCGCGTCGAGATCCTCGGCCAGCTTGCGCGCGGCGCCGTGCCACGCGGCGAAGGGCTCCGCGAGTTCCTCGGTCTGGGCCACGTCCAGGCCCAGCGAGAGCTCGCGCACGGCCGCGTGGCCGGGGTCGTCGGCCAGCGCGGCCTGGGCGTCGAAGGACAGCACCAGCACCGGCGGCGCGCCTTCCTCGACGGCCGGCAACACCAGCCGGCCCGGCACCGCGCCGGGCACGAAGCCGTGGCGCTGCGCGGCCTGCTGCAGGTAGCCCACCGACCACGCCACCGAGTTGGCGCGCAGCAAGGCCACGAGCTGCGCGTCGTGCTGGCCCGCGAAGGCGTCGAGCTCGCGGGCGCGGGCCACGGTCTCGAGCATGTCGGGCAGGTCGGTGGACGCGCCGATGGCCTGGGCGAAGGCCTCGAGCTTCTGCACGAATTCGGAGAACTCGATCTCGTTGAGCGGGCCGTTGCGGTTGGCCATCTGCACGCCGGCCTGGAACTCGCCGTAGCGCGCCTGGGCGACGATGGTCTCCCACTCGCCCGTCTCGCTGTTGAGGCCCTCGATGAAGAACGGCTTGGTGCCCGCGCGGTTGGCGCCGGGCAGGTGCGGCAGCACGCCCTCGCCCGCGATCGGCGCGTCGACGCCCAGCGTGGCGATGGCGTCGATCAGCGCGTCCAGCCGCACCGAACGGCGCGTCGGCAAGATGCGGCCGTCCGCTCGAGCGGGCACGCCCGGGAGCGGGCCGCCGTCGGCGACCAACGGTTCGGCGCCCAGTTCGGGCTCGCGCCGCGCGCCGGGCTCGTCGCCCACCACCACGTTGACGCCGCCGCCGCGCCGGGCGATGCGACGCGCCTTCCACAGGCCCTGCGCGACGATGCCCGCCAGCACGAGCACGGCCAGCGCGATGAGGGCGGTGGTGAGGTTCAGCGGCATCGTCGTGTTCAAGCGGCCTCGGCCATGGACAGCGCGGCCTCCATGTCCACCGCCACGATGCGCGACACGCCCTGCTCCTGCATCGTGACGCCGATCAGCTGCTCGGCCATCTCCATCGCGATCTTGTTGTGCGAGATGAACAGGAACTGCGTGCCCTTGTGCGACATCTCGTTGACCAGTTTCGCGTAGCGCTCGGTGTTGGCATCGTCCAGCGGCGCGTCCACCTCGTCGAGCAGGCAGAACGGCGCAGGGTTGAGCATGAAGATGGCGAACACCAGCGCGATGGCCGTGAGCGCCTTCTCGCCGCCCGACAGCAGGTGGATGGTGGAGTTCTTCTTGCCCGGGGGCTGCGCCATCACCTGCACGCCGGCGTCCAGGATCTCGTCGCCGGTCATCACCAGCCTGGCCTGGCCGCCGCCGAAGAGACTCGGGAACATGCGGCCGAACTGCTCGTTGACCAGGTTGAAGGTCTTCATCAGCAGGTCGCGGGTCTCGAGGTCGATCTTGTGGATCGCGCCTTCCAGCGTGCCGATGGCGTCGTTCAGGTCGGCGGTCTGAGCGTCGAGGAAGGTCTTGCGCTCGCGCGCCGACACCAGCTCGTCGAGCGCGGCCAGGTTGACCGCGCCGAGCGCGTTCACCTCGCGGCCGATGCGGTCGATCTCGGTCTGCAGGCCGTGCAGCTTCACGCCGCCTTGCTCGATGTTCTTGCCCAGCGCCTCGAGGTCGACCTCGGCCGCCACCAGCTGCTCCAGGTACTGCGCGCCGCCCAGCTGCGCGGCCTGTTCCTCCAGCTGCAGCTTGGTGATGGCGTCGCGCAGCGGTTGCAGGCTGCGCTCGAATTCGAGGCGCTGCTCGTCGGCCCGGCGCAGCTGCGCCGACAGGTCGTCGTACTCGGTGCGCGTGACGGCCAGCGCGGCCTCGCGCGTGGCGCGGATGGCCAGCGCGTCCTGCAGGCCGGCTCCCGCGGCCTGGTCGTTGAACGAATCGAGCTCCAGCGTGAGCTGCTCGCCGGCCTGGGTGTTGGTCCGCACCTGCTGGTCGGCAGTCTCGATGGCGCGTTGCAGCTCGCCCTGGCGCGCCGACAGCGCGCGCGTGTGGAACTGCGCCTCCTGCGCGCGGCGCTCGAGCGCGCGCAGCTGCTCGCGCGCGTCGGACAGCTTGCGCTCGGCCTGGATCACGCCCTCCTCGAGGTCGGCCTGGCGCTCCTGCGTGTCGGCCAGTTGCAGGTCGAGCTCCTCGAAGCGGGCCTCGCCGGTCATGCGGCGCTCGATCAGGCCCTCGTCCTGCGCGTCGATCTCGGCGAGCTCGTCTTCCAGCTGCGTGCGGCGCGTGGTGGCCGCCTCGGCCTGCGACGACAGGCGCAGCAGTTCGACGTGCAGCTCGTGCGCGCGGGTCTGCGCCTCGGAGGCCTCGCGACGCACCGACTGCAGGCGCTGCGCGGCGTCGGTGTACCTGGCCTCCAGGCGGATCAGCGCGGCGCGCGCCTCGTCGGTGATCATCACCTGCGCCTTGGATTCGCGCTCCAGGTGCTCGATCTCCTGCGCGCGGCCCAGCATGCCGGCCTGCTCGGAATCGGGGGCGTAGAAGGCGACGGCGAACTGCGAGACGGCATGGCCGTCCTTGGTCATGATGACCTCGCCATGCGTGAGCTGGCCGCGCTGGGCCAGCGCCTCGTCCATGCCGGGTGCCGTATAGACGCCCTCCAGCCAGTCGTTGAGCAGCGCCTGCAGGCCGGCGTCGTTCAGCTTGAGCAGGTCGGACAGGCGCGGCAGCGTGCGGTGCGTGTTGGCGATGGCGCCCTGCGGCGGCGAGTAGAACGCCAGCTTGGCCGGCGGCGCGTCGCCCACGAAGGCGCGCACGATGTCCAGGCGCCCCACCGACAGCGCATTGAGGCGCTCGCGCAGCGCCGACTCCAGCGCCGTCTCCCAGCCGCTCTCGATGTGCACCTTGGTCCACAGGCCGGCCAGCCCGTCGAGGCCGTGCCTGGCCAGCCACGGCTTCAGCTTGCCCTCCGTCTGCACCTTTTCCTGCAGCGCGCGCAGCGCCTCCAGGCGGGCCGAGAGATCGGCCTGGCGCGACTGGTCGCGGTTCAACACCTCCTGCTGCGCGCGGCGCAGCTCGTCGAGCTCGGGCACCGCTTCGCTGACCTCGGCCAGGCGCGCCTCGATCTCGTCCTTGGCCTCGTCGGCCGCGGCGGTACGGGTCTTCAGCTCCTCGAGCTTGTGCAGGTCGGGCGCGGCCAGCTGCTGGCGCTCGGCGGCCAGGCGCTCGCGCCGGCTGCGCAGCGCGCGCGCCTGCTCCTCGATGCTGCGGCTCTCGGCGGCCAGCACCTGGATCTGCTGCTGCACCTGCGTGACCTCGCCGCGCTGGCCGCTGGTACGTGCCTGCGCCGCGCGCACGGCCTCCTCGTGGTCGGGCAGGCGCAGGCCCTCCTCCTCGGCCTGGGCCGCGAGCAGCTCGGCCTGTTCGGCGGCGCCGGCAATCTGCTCGGCGTTGCCTTCCAGCTCCGCCTTGGCCTGCTCCTGGCGGTCGACCCACTGCGCGTTCTGCACCTGCAGCTCGGCCAGGCGTTGCTCGGCGCGCTGGCGTCCTTCGACGACGTAGCGGATGCGTTCCTCGAGCCGGCTCACCTCCAGCTGTGCCTGCGCCAGGTCGCCCTGCGACACGTGCAGGCGATCGGACGACGCGTAGTGCGCGACGCGCACCTCCTCGAGCTGGGCCTCCACGTGGCGCAGCTCGGCCATGCGCGACTCGAGCGAGTTCGTCGACTCGAGCACCGCCAGCTTCACGCGCTCGGCCTCGGTGGACGCGTCGCGGTGCTTCAGGAACCACAGCTGGTGCAGCTTGGTCGTGCCCTGCTCCTGCAGCGTCTTGTACCTGGTGGCCACTTCGGCCTGGCGCTCGAGCTTGTCGAGGTTGTTGTTCAGCTCACGCAGGATGTCGTCGACGCGCAGCAGGTTGTCGCGCGTGTCCTTCAGCCGGTTCTCGGTCTCGCGACGGCGTTCCTTGTACTTGGACACGCCCGCGGCCTCTTCCAGGAACAGGCGCAGTTCCTCGGGGCGCGACTCGATGATGCGCGAGATGGTGCCCTGGCCGATGATGGCGTAGGCGCGCGGCCCCAGGCCGGTGCCCAGGAACACGTCCTGCACGTCGCGGCGGCGCACCGGCTGGTTGTTGATGAAGTAGCTGGAGCCGCCCTCGCGCGTGAGCACGCGCTTGACCGCGATCTCCGAGAACTGGTTCCACGGGCCGCCGGCACGCGCCGACTCGTTGTTGAACACCAGCTCGACGCTGGCGCGGGACGCGGGCTTGCGCGAGCCGGAGCCGTTGAAGATGACGTCGAGCATCGACTCGCCGCGCAGCTCGCTCGCCTTGCTTTCGCCCAGCACCCAGCGCACCGCATCCATGATGTTGGACTTGCCGCAGCCGTTGGGCCCGACGACGCCGACGCGCTGGCCGGGCAACTGGAACGTGGTCGGATCCGCGAAGGACTTGAACCCTGAGAGCTTGATCGAATTGAGCCGCATGAACGGTGGTGCGCCTGGTGGGCACGTCGAGGAGCGGTTTCAGTCGCGCGCCGGGCTCCCGGCGGTCGATTTGAGTTGCGCTAACGTGTTGATTTATATGGTTTTTCTTCGCGGCAGCGGAGAGCCCGGGAGCACCCCTGCGGACACGGGAAACGGCCCGGGATGATACCATCGCGCCCCTGCCCTGCCGCCGGCCGATGCCGGTCGCGACCCCCAAGAAACACGCATTGCCGCCCTCCCGTGGCGCAGACATCCCATGGCCAAGAAGACTCCCGCCTCCCCCGTCGCCGTTCCCTCGTCCAAGCCGGCCAAGGCCGCTCCGAAGGCCTCCGTGAAGGTCGGCGCGCGCGAGCTGCCGCCGAACCCGCCCACCGCGCCCAGCAAGGAACTGCACGTCTTCATCAACCCGTCGTCGGGCCGCGACTACGTGATCCAGTTCCAGATCCCCGAGTTCACCTGCAACTGCCCGCTGACCGGCCAGCCCGACTTCGCCCACTTCACGATCGACATGATCTGCGACGAGCTGTGCATCGAGCTGAAGAGCCTGAAGATGTACATGTGGAGCTACCGCAACGAGGGCTCGTTCCACGAGAAGGTCACCAACACCATCCTCGACGACATCGTGGCCGCCGCCAAGCCGCGCTTCGCGCGCATCACGGCCAGGTGGTACGTGCGCGGCGGCATCTACACCAACGTCGTCGTGGAGCACCGCAAGAAGGGCTGGGTGCCGGCGCCGCGCGTGGAACTGCCGTCCGTGGCCACGCTGGGCCAGGCCACCGGCCTGCTCTGATGCCCAAGTTCCCTGCCGATCCCGTCGTGGTGCGCCAGGCGTACCAGAAGTTCGACGTCTTCGTGCGCAAGAGCGAGATCGACGGCCACGGCGTGTTCGCGGCGGAGATGATCCCGCCGCGCCTGAAGATCGGCGAGATGCGCGGCGAGGCGATCAGCTGCACCGAGGGCCGGCGCCGCGCGGCGTCGCTGCACCGGATCATGATCGTGGAGATCTCGCAGCGCACGGCCATCGACGCGTCGACGGGCACCGACGCGATGCGCTTCACCAACCACTCGTGCCAGGCCAACGCGCGCCTGGCGATCATCGGCGGCCGCATCGAGTTCTACGCGATTCGCGCCATCGCGCCGGGCGAGGAGATCACCGTGAACTACGGGGAGACGCACCACAAGGGCGGGCTGCGCTGCCGGTGCGGCGCGCCCAATTGCATTGGCGCGTTGTAGACGAAGCCGTCATCCTGCGCGTAGTCGCAGGATCCACCCTTGAGGAAGCTCATCGGCCGGCGTGGATCCTGCGACTGCGCGCAGGATGACGGGTCGGCGCATCGGCCGGCGTGGATCCTGCGACTGCGTGCAGGATGACACGGGGGTCAGAGCGGCAGCTTCGCCACCGCGCGCAACTGCTTGGCCAGCCTCTTCTTGTCGATCCCCCCGCCCGCCTGCGCCACGAGCAGCGTGTGCAGTTCGGGGATCGTGCCCGCGCGGGGGGCCGCGCGCATCAGGATGTCGGAGGCCATTTCGCCGAAGTGGGCCGACAGCACGCGCATCACGCGACGCAGCGCCTCGGCCGGGATTCCGACGCCGTCGCCGGCCAGCGGCAGGTCGAGGTCGGTCTGGTCGCGCTCGGCCGCGCCATCGGGCAGCATGCGGTCGCGCACCGACATCGGCTGCGTCACATGGCCGCTGATGACGATGCCGCCACGCTCCTCCACGGACAGGTCGCTGGGGAAGGACATCAGCGCCGGGATCGAGAAGCTGGGCGGCGGCGCGCGGCGCGCGTAGGGCACGGGCGCGGGCTCGGCGGCTGCGGAGTCTGCCGCGTCGCTCAGCGCCTTGGTGGCGGCGGCGGCGGCCGATACCACCGAGGCGCGACGGTCGCGCTCCACCTGGTGGCGCAATGCCGCGGCATAGCCTTCGTCGTTGGCGACCATGTCGGACGCGAGTTCGCTGTCGGGACGTTCGACCGGGCCGGCGGCCCGCAGGCCCCCGTGGGCCCACGGATCGTGCGACGGCATCGCGAGCAGGCTGTCGGGAATGGCGATGGTGAGCGTGGGCACGCCGGTGGCGGCCGGACCGCTGGGCGCCATGCGCGCCGGGCGCGTGGGCAGTTCGCCCAGCATCGGGGCCATCGTCGCGCTGGCCGGGGCGCCGGAGTCGAGCGTGACGATGCCGCCGCCGTGCTCGGGCAGGCGAAGCTGGGTGGCGTCGCGCAGCGCGTCGCGGAATTCGGCGGCGGTGGCGAAGCGCTGGCTCGGGTCGAGCCGCAACGCGCGCGAGACGACGTTGTCGAACACCGGCGGGCGTTGCGCCTCGGCGATGGTACTGGGCAGGCGCAGCGTGCCCGCGAGGGCGTGGGCGGCGGTGTCCACCAGCGCGTTGCTGTACGGGTCGCGGCCCACCAGCATGCGGTACAGGATGGCGCCGGCGGCGTAGATGTCGACGCGATGGTCGATCAGCCGGCCCGACTGGTATTCGGGGGCGACGCCGGCGGCCGCGCCGCTGCGGCCCTCGGTGCGCGCGAGGCCGAAGTCGGACACCTTCACGAGCCCGGCGCTGGTGATCAGCACGTTGCTGAGCTTGACGTCGCCATGGCGCAGGCCCGCCTGGTGGGCGGACTCCAGCGCCTCGAGCAACTGGTCCATCACCTGCAGCAGCGCGGCCTGCGGCGGCAGCGGCGTGACCGACAGCCACTGGGCCAGGTTGAGCCCGGCGACGTGCTCCATCGCGACGAAGGCGCGGCCATCCGCCTCGTCCACCTGGTGGATGGCGACGATGCCCGGATGATTGATGCGGGAGATGGCGGCGGCCTGCTCGCTCAGGCGTCCGGCGAACGCGCGCGCGGCGCGCGAATCGACGGGCAGGTTCAGGTGCAGCGACTTCACCGCGACGACGCGCTGGAGCGAGGCGTCGAACGCCTTGTAGACGACCCCGCTCACGCCTTCACCGATGACTCCGGTGATCCGGTACTTGCCTATCTTCTCAGGCGCGTTCATCACGATGGTCACTTGGTCCTCTCCACTTCATCCGGACATCGGGCCTGCCGCGTTGCGGCCGGCGGGCCCTCGCTGTCGACTCGGAAAAATTGCCGGAGGTTCCCCCCAACGGCGACGCGACCCGTGGTGCCCGGGCTGATTCCTCTGCGTCGCACCCACGAGGGGTGCCATGCGGGTGCGTTTTAGTTCAAACCATTCTCTCACGCGACCGTTCATGTTGCGGTACCGGGCGCCATTTCCTCCCCATTCCTGGTGAACGCTTCGACGCGTCCGAGCCACGGCTTAGCCGCCAGCCGCAACAGGTTCGACAACTTGTATCGGCGCCGCCCGCGGCGCAACAATTCTTGACCCGGCTTGCAATGGCTTACGAGCTGAAACGCGGGCATGCCGGATGCCCCCACCCGGACTGGCCGCGACCGCGGCAAAGCTTACAAACTTGCTGGAGACCCTCATGAACCGCTCGATCCCGCTGACCCTGGCCCTGCTGGCCGCGCTGGCCGCGCAGGTCGGCTGCACCAAGAAGGAAGACGTCGCCACGCCGTCGGCAGACGCCACCGCCAGCGCGCCCGACGCCACGGCGTCCAGCAGCATGATGGCTGGCTCGGCCCCCATGGACAGCATCAGCAGCGCCAGCGCCGTGGCCGGCGCGGACGCCGCGTCGGCAGCGGCCAGCGACGCCGCCGCCGCCGCGAGCCACTGACCCGCGGGCGCTGCGCTCGGGATTTGCGGCTTGCCGCAAACCCTGTCCGCAGCAAGTCAGAACGACTTCGTCACGCTCGCGTAGACGCTGCGCCGCGGGCCGAACTGCGGCGCACCGACGCCGATGCCGGTGCCGTCGCGCAGCTCGTAGACGTGGTCGAGCACGTTGAGCACCGACAGCCGGCCCTCGACCTTGCCCAGCGCGCCGCCGAAATCCCATGCCTGCGACAGTGAGGCATTGAACTGCGTGTAGCTCGGCAGGTGGTCCGAGTTGGCGAAGCCGCTGCGCAGGCCGCTGCCGAACAGCGCGTCGGCGCCCAGCGTGGTCTGCGACGCGAAGCGGTACGACGCGCCGGCCGAAGCCGTGACCGCCTGGTCGTGGTCGAGGTGCACCCAGTGGTTGGCGATGTAGGCGATCTCGTCGGGGTCGAAGTTGAACTGGCCCGTGACGATCTGCTTGCCCTGTGCGCGCGAGAACGCCAGGTTGCCGTAGGCGGAGAACGCGTCGCGCTTCCAGTTGGCCGTGAACTCCAGCCCGCGCACGCGTCCCTTGGCGTAGTTGAAGGCCGAGTAGATCAGCGCGTTGCCGAACTGGCCCTCGTCCTGCAGGTTGCTCACCTCGCGGTCGTAGGCGTCCACGCCCAGCGACAGGTTGGGCGTCGCGTCCCAGGCCAGGCCGGTGTCGAAGTAGTTCGAGCGCTCCGACTTCACGGCGGTGTCGGCGTCCGACGGCAGCGCGTTGGTGGTGCCGGCGAACTTGGCCACCGAGGTGGTGTCGATCTTCTCGGTGGGCGGCGGCGTGAAGTAGCGCGCGAAGCCGGCGTGCAGCCGCAGCGCAGGGCTGGCGTCGAACACCACGCCCAGGCGCGGGCTCAGCTGGTGCTCGTTGACCACCGTGTCGGCGCTGTCGTAGCGCGCGCCGTAGTTCAGCGTCAGCCCCTTCACCGGCTGCCACTCGTCCTGCAGGTACACGCCCCACAGGTTGCCGTGCAGCGTCGTGTCGTCGGTGATGGAGATCGGCGTGGTGCTGGTCTGGTTGCCGTCCGCGTCGGCCGGGAACACCGACGAGACGTTGCCGACGTCGAACCTCTCGTGCTGGAAGAACAGGCCGCCGCGCAGGGTGTGCGTGTTGCCCAGCGCGTAACTGGAGTCGAGCTGCAGGCCGTCGGCGATGTTCTTGCGCTTGACGTCGGCGGCGATGCCGTTGAACACGAGGTCGCCGACGGCGTCGGGCGTGTAGTGGACGTCGGTCTCGCGGTAGAACGCCGACAGCTGGTAGTCGAGCCCGTCGCCGAGGTGGCCCTGGTAGGACAACACCTCGAAGCTGTTGCGCTCGCGCTGCCGGGCATCGAGCGTTGCGGAGTCGACCGTCGGGTCGCCGGCCAGCGAGTACCTGGGCGTCTGGCCGGGCACGTCCGGGATCTCGAAGCGGCTGTCGGACACGCCGAACATGAAGTTCAGGCGGCTCGAGTCGTCGAGCAGGTACGAGACCGTGCCGAAGCCCTTGGCCTGCTGCGTCTGGTCGTGCAGCGCGGTGCGCGCGCCCGTGGGGTTCTCGATGCCCACGCCGTCGCGCAGCAGCGCGCCGGTGAGGTAGTAGCTGATCGGGCCATGGCTGCCCGCGATCTCGCCGCTCTCCTCGTTGTGGCCGTTGCTGCCGCCGGTGTAGCTCACGCTGCCGCTGGTGCCTTCGGCGGGCGCCTTGGTCTTGATGTCGACCACTGCGGCCGTACGGTAGCCGTACTGCGCGGGCAGCGCGCCGGTGAGCACGTCGATGTCGTCGGCGAAGCGCGTCTCCAGCGACTGGCCGAAGCCGCTGATGGCCTCGGGGATCACGACGCCGTCGATGCGGTACTGCACGTTGGCGTGGTCGCCGCGCACGTGCAGCTGGCCGTACGAGTCCTGCACCACGCCCGGCGCCTGCAGCACCACCTGGTTCAGCGGCGTGGCCTGGCCCAGCGGCAGCGCGGCGATGTCGGCCTCGCCGAACTTGTAGACGTTGCTGCCGGTGTCGGGCGACAGCCCGTTGCGCGCCGCGTCGAGCTTCTGGCGCACGGCATCGACGATCACGGTCTGTGCCGGGGCAGCGGCCGAAGCCACGAGGGTCCTGGCGAAGGGCGGCGCCGAGGCCGCGGCCGCGGGCGCAGGGGCCTCGTCGGCGAACACGCCAAGAGAGACGGACAGGGGTGCGGAAAGAACGAGCGCGCGCGCCACGTTCCGGTGCTTGAAACCGAACATGCGAGAGATTCCTCTGAAACGAATGCAGGCGACCACGCGCGGCGACGCGCGCGGGTCAGGTGACTGTCGAAAGACTCAGAGGAACGTGGGCGGCCCGCGGCTGCGGGCCGTGGGCGCATCGGCGGCGATGAACGCGGGCGACTCGTTGGCCGGCACCTGGAAGCTGAAGCTAAGCAACGCAGGCGGGACCACGTGCGCCGTGACGGCGCCGGCCAGGTGCGCGAAGGCCAGGCAGGCCTCGCACTGCAGATCGCCAGGCTGGTGCCTGGTCGAACCCGGACCGTTCGCTCCCCCGGAGGTGAGCTCGGTCAGGTGGCTGAGTTCGTGCATGACCGCGCCCTGCTGCGAGAGCAGGAGCACGATCGGCATCAGAAGGGACAGCAGCAGCTTGCGCATGGAGAGGCGATTATCGCTGGAAGGCCGGGGCCGTGGCGGTACCGGGACATCGCCCGCGAAACTCAAGACGGTATCTGACACCGCAGCGTGGTACCGACGCGCCAGCGCAGAATCGGCGCATGCGCGACCACGGCCCCGCCCGAGACGACGCCGGCCGCCGCTGGACGCTCGTCAGCGCCGTGCTGGGCTCCAGCATGGCGTTCATGGACGGCACGGTCGTCAACGTGGCGCTGCCGGCGATCCAGCGTGGCTTCGACGCCAGCGGCGCCGACGCGCAGTGGATCATCGAGTCGTACGCCCTGTTCCTCGCCGCACTGCTGCTGGTGGGCGGGGTACTCGGCGACCGCTTCGGGCGCAAGCGGGTGTTCCTCGTCGGCGTGGTCGTGTTCACGGCCAGCTCGGCGGCCTGCGCCGCGGCGCAGGGGACCGGCCAGCTGGTCGCGGCGCGCGCCATCCAGGGCATCGGCGCCGCGCTGCTGGTGCCGGGCAGCCTCGCGCTGCTGGGCGCCAATTTTCCCGAGGCCGGGCGGGGCCGCGCCATCGGCACGTGGTCGGCGTTCAGCGGCGTCACGGCCGCCATCGGGCCGGTGGTGGGGGGATTTCTCGTCGACCATTTGTCGTGGCACTGGGCCTTCCTGCTCAACGTGCCGATCGGCGTCGTGCTCGTTCTCGCCTGCCTGGCGAAGGTGCCGGAGAGCCGCGGCAACGCGGGCGGGCTCGACCTCCCGGGCGCGGCGCTGGCCACGCTGGGCCTGGCCGGCATCGTTTTCGCGATGATCGAGGCGCCCACGCGCAGCGGCCGCGAGGACACGGTCGTTGCGGCCGGCGTGGTGGGGATCGCGGGGCTCGCGGCGTTCCTCGCGCGGGAGGCGCGCACGCGCGACCCGATGTTGCCGCTGGACCTGTTCCGCAACCGCGACTTCGCCGGCGCGAACCTGGTCACGTTGCTGCTGTACGCCGCGCTCGGCGGCGGCCTCTACTTCGTGCCGCTGAACCTGATCCAGGTGCAGGGCTGGGGCGCCACCGCGGCCGGCGCGGCGCTGCTGCCCTTCGTGGCCATCATGTTCGCTCTCTCGCGCGCGGCCGGCACGCTGGCCGACCGCGTGGGCACGAAGTGGGCGCTGGTGGCCGGCCCTGCGCTGGCAGCCGCCGGTTTCGTCCTGTTCGCCCGGGCCGGCATCGGCGGCGACTACTGGACGACCTTCTTTCCGGCCGTCTGCGTGCTGGGCCTGGGCATGACGATCACCATCACGCCCCTGACCACCACCGTGATGAACGCCCACGGCCAGGCGCTGGCCGGCACGGCCTCCGGCGTGAACAACGCGGTGTCGCGTGCCGCCGGCCTGCTGGCCATCGCCGCGCTGGGCGCATTGCTCGCGCGCGTCTTCGACTCCCACCTGCACGCGCTGCTGGCCGACCCGCGCCTGCCGCGCGACCTGGCCGATGCCCTCTGGCAGCAGCGCCACAAGCTGGCCGCCATCGCGCCGCCGGCGGGCGCGCCGTCGGACGTCGCACGCCAGGTGCACGAGATCGTCGGCAACGCCTTCGTGGCCGGCTTCCGCGCCGTGATGCTGGCCAGCGCGGCACTGGCGCTGGCGGGCTCGCTGAGCGCGGCCTGGCTCATCTCCGCACGTCCACCTGCCGCCGAACCGAAAGGCCCTGCTCCATGAACACCGACACCTTCGATGCCCTCGTCATCGGCAGCGGACAGGCCGGCCCGGCGCTGGCCGTCCGTCTCGCCAACCATGGCTGGAAGACCGCCCTGGTGGAGCGGAGCGAGCTCGGCGGCACCTGCGTGAACAACGGCTGCACGCCCACCAAGACGCTGGTGGCCAGCGCCCGCGCCGCGTGGGTGGTGCGCCATGCCGCCGACTACGGCGTCGCCATTCCCGGCCCGGTGCAGATCGACTACGCCGCCGTGCGCGCCCGCATGCTGGCGGTGGTGCAATCGTCGCGCGACAGCCTCGGCAAGTGGGTCGCCGACACGCCCGGACTGGCGCTGCTGCACGGCGAGGCGCGCTTCGTCGCGCCCGACGCGGTGCGCGTGGGCGAGCGCACGCTGCAGGCGCCGCGCATCTTCCTCAACGTCGGCGCGCGGCCCGTCGTGCCCGACTGGATCGCCGCCTCCGGCGCGCCCTTCCTCACCAGCGAATCGCTGATGGCGCTGGCGCAGTTGCCCACGCATCTCGTGATCCTGGGCGCCGGCTACATCGCGCTGGAATACGCCCAGGTGTATGCGCGCTTCGGCTGCGCGGTGACCGTCGTCGAGCACGGCGATCGACTGCTGCCGCGCGAGGATCCGGAGGTGGCCATGGTGGTCCGGCGCGTGCTCGAACGCGACGGCGTCGTCTTTCGCATCGGCGCGAACGCCAGCGCGCTGCGGCGCGAGGGCGCGGGCATCGCGCTGTCGGTGGACGGCGGCGACATCGCGGGCAGCCACCTGCTGGCGGCCGTCGGTCGCCGGCCCAACGTGGAGGCGCTGGACCTCGTTCGCGCGGGCGTCGCGAGCGACGCGCGCGGCGCCGTGCAGGTGGACGACCAGCTGCGCACCAACGTGGCCGGCATCTGGGCGCTGGGCGACGTGAACGGCCGCGGCGCGTTCACGCACACGTCGTACAACGACTACGAGATCGTCGCCGCCAACCTGCTGGACGGCGACGCGCGCAGCGTGCGCGACCGCGTGCCGGCCTACGCGCTCTACACGGATCCGCCACTGGCGCGCATCGGCCTGTCGCGCGCCGGTGCACGGGCGTCCGGCAAGCGCGTGCTGGTGGGGCACCTGCCGATGACGCGGGTGGGCCGTGCGCGCGAACGCGGCGAGACCGACGGCTTCATCGAGGCGCTGGTCGATGCCGACACGCAGCGCCTGCTCGGTGCGACACTGCTGGGCATCGAGGCCGACGAGGCCATCCACGGGCTGCTGGACGTGATGAGCGCCGGCCTCCCCTTCACGGCCATCTCCCGCACGATGCACATCCATCCGACCGTCAGCGAACTGATCCCGACGATGCTGCAGTCGCTCGAGCCTCTCGAATGAGCGAGCCCGTGTTCGAGGTCACGCTGCTGCCGCTGGGCCTGCGCTTTTCGGCGCGCGCCGACGAGTCTCTGCTCAAGGCCGGCCTGCGCGCGATGGCGCCGCTGCGCAGTTCGTGCCGCAACGGGACCTGCCGCACCTGCCTGTGCCGCCTCGAGAGCGGCGAGATCGCCTACGAGATCGACTGGCCCGGCCTCACGCGCGAGGAGAAGGCCGAGGGCTTCGTGCTGCCGTGCGTGGCGCGGCCGCTGTCCGACGTCGTGCTGCGCCACGAGACCTGAGCCGGACCGACAACCGTACGCGGCTCGAGGAACGCCGCCAGCCCGAACTCGCGGCCCAGTCCCGACTGCCTGACGCCACCGAACGGCGCCATGGGCTCGTGCTGCAGGCCGTTGACCTGGACCCGGCCCGCGAGCAGGCGCGACGCGACCGCCCGCGCTCGCGCGAGGTCGGCCGAGTGGACGCCGGCCTGCAGTCCGTAGACCGTATCGGCGGCGATGGCGATCGCGTCCTCATCGTCGCGGGTACCGATCACGCACAGCACGGGGCCGAAGATCTCTTCGCGCGCCACCTGCATGTCGTTGGTGACGCCGACGAACACGGTGGGCCGCACGAACCAGCCGGTGCCCAGCGCGATGCAGCGCTGCACGCGATCCCACTGCTTGCGGCTGACCATGGCGTCGATGTCGGTCACGCCCATGCGAGGGTCCGGGGGCCCGCTCACGCTGGACGACATGCCCTGCACGCGCGCGGCCACGCTGGCCGGCGTGGCGCTGGCCTGGGTGTCCGACCAGGCCGTGCGCGACGACCTCGCGCGCGGCGACCTCGTGCGCGTGCTGCCCGACCGGACGCCGTCCAGCCCCGGCCTGTGCCTGTACCACCCCAGTCGCCGCCTCGCGCCGGCGGGCCTGCGCGCCTTCGTGGAACTCATCCGCGAGTCGAATCCCAGGGGCAAGTCCTCCCGCAGACGTTGACTATTCGGGTGCGATCCGCCGGCATCGGCCGTTCGACATAGAGTCGCCGGATACCAACGTCAGCCGGAGCACGAAGTCATGACACTGCAACGACGCAAGCTGGGCAGCCAGGGCCTGGAGGTCTCGGCCATCGGCCTGGGCTGCATGGGCATGAGCCAGTCCTACGGCCCTGCCGACGAGGGCGAGGCGATCGCCACGCTGCACCGGGCGATCGAGCTGGGCTGCGACTTCCTCGACACCGCCGAGGTCTACGGCCCGCTCACCAACGAGGCGCTGCTGGGCAAGGCGCTCAAGGGCCGGCGCCACGAGGTGACGCTTGCCACCAAGTTCGCGTGGAAGTTCAAGGACGGCAAGCAGGTGCCCGGCGGCCGCGCCAGCAGCCCGCCGGATATCCGCGCCGCGGTCGAGGGCTCGCTGCAGCGGCTGGGCACCGACCACATCGACCTGCTCTACCAGCACCGCATCGACCCGAAGGTGCCGGTCGAGGAGATCGCCGGCGTCGTGGGCGAGCTGGTCAAGCAGGGCAAGGTGCGCTACTTCGGCCTGTCGGAGGCCGGCGTGGCCAACATCCGGCGCGCGCACGCCGTGCATCCGGTGACCGCGCTGCAGAGCGAATACTCGCTGTGGGAACGCAACCTCGAGGACGACATCATCCCGGTGCTGCGCGAACTGGGCATCGGCCTCGTGCCGTTCAGCCCGCTGGGCCGCGGCTTCCTCACGGGCGAGGTCAAGCGCGCCGAAGACCTGCCCAAGGACGACTTCCGCCACGACGACCCGCGCTACCAGGGCGCCAACTTCGACGCCAACGTGGCCGCGGCGCGCAAGGTCCGCGAGATCGCCGAATCGCTGGGCGCCACGCCGGGGCAGGTGGCGCTGGCGTGGGTGCTGGCGCAGGGCCAGGACATCGTGCCGATTCCCGGTACCAAGCGGCGCAAGTGGCTGGAGGAAAACGTCGCCGCCGCGGCGCTCGTGCTCTCTCGCGAGGTGGTAGCCGCATTGGGCGCGGCACTGTCACGCGATCGGATCGCCGGCGATCGCTACTCGGCGGAGCGCATGGCGATGGTGGATCGCTGAGGCCGCAGGGGCCTGGCACCTGCGGCTGCCCGCAAGCTCGGCCGGCAATCCCCGCGCCGAGTTCCGCCCGGCGGCGCGATCAGGCCGTGGCCTGTCGAGCGAGCTGCAGTTCCTCGATCATCGCGTCGCGCATCACGAATTTCTGCGCCTTGCCGGTGACCGTCATCGGCAGCTCCGGCACGAAGCGCACGTAGCGCGGCATCTTGTAGTGCGCGATCTGGTCGCGGCAGAAGTCCTTGATCTCGTCCTCGATGCAGGCCTCGCCCGGCTTGAGCACGATCCACGCGCACACCTCCTCGCCGTACTTCACGTCGGGCACGCCGAACACCTGCACCGACTGCACCTTCGGGTGGCGGAACAGGAACTCCTCGATCTCGCGCGGATAGACGTTCTCGCCGCCGCGGATCAGCATGTCCTTCACGCGGCCGACGATGTTGCAGTAGCCGTCCGCGTCGATCGTGGCCAGGTCGCCGGTGTGCATCCAGCCGTCGATGACGGCCCGGCGCGTGCGCTCCTCGTCGCCCCAGTAGCCCTGCATCACCGAGTAGCCCTTCGTGCACAGCTCGCCCTTCTCGCCCACCGGCACGACCTTGCCGTCGATGTCCACCACCTTGCATTCCAGGTGCGGCTGCACGCGGCCCACGGTGGTGGTGCGGCGATCCAGCGGGTCGCCGGTGGAACTCTGGAACGAGACCGGCGACGTCTCGGTCATGCCGTAGGCGATCGTCACCTCGCCCATGTGCATGCGCGAGACCACCTGCTTCATCGTCTCGATGGGGCAAGGCGAGCCGGCCATGATGCCCGTGCGCAGCGACGACAGGTCGAACTCGGCGAAGCGCGGATGCGCCAGCTCCGCGATGAACATCGTGGGCACGCCGTGCAGCGCGGTGCAGCGTTCCTCGGCGACGGCGGCCAGCGCCGCGACGGGGTCGAAGGCCTCGCCCGGGAACACCATCGCGGCGCCGGTGGACACCGACGCCAGCACCGCCAGCACCATGCCGAAGCAGTGGTACAGCGGTACCGGGATGCACAGCGAATCGTTCTCGGAGAAGTCCATCGCCATCGCGATGAAGCGGCCGTTGTTGACCACGTTGTGGTGCGTGAGCGTGGCGCCCTTCGGGTTGCCCGTGGTGCCGCTGGTGAACTGGATGTTGATCGCCTCGTGGCTGAGGCAGTCGGCGAACGGCACCGGCTCGCCGCGGCCGCGCTCGAGCACGTCGGCGTAGTTGAGCATGCCGTCCGTGCGTGCGTCGCCCAGGCGCACGATGAACTCCAGCGCGGGCAGTTCGGGCCGCACCTTCTGCAACATCTCGAGGTACATCGAGGTCTTCAGGCGCTCGGCCGAGACGATGGCGCGGCAGCCCGACACCTGCAGCGCATACGAGAGCTCCGTCAGCCGGTAGGCCGGGTTGATGTTGACCAGCACCAGCCCCTGGCGCGCGGTGGCGAACTGCGTCACTAGCCACTCCACGCGGTTGGGCGACCAGATGCCCACGCGGTCGCCCTTGGACAGGCCCAGCCCGGCCAGGCCGGCGCCGAAGGCATCGACCTCGGCCTGGAACCGCGCCCAGGTCCAGCGCACGCCCTGCTCGCGGAACACGACGGCCGGCCGATCCGGGTAGCACCTGGCCGTGTCGGCCAGCAGGCCGTAGATCGTCGCGTCGGACAGAGGGATGTCGGTCCATCCCTGCACGTGCGACAGGCCAGCGATCGGGAACTGGGGCGTTCTATCGGGGGTTGCTGTGCTCATCGGCTGTCTCCGTCTCGTTGTCGGGCACCGCGTGACTCGACGCCGGCGTTCGAAGAGGAGGTTAAACCAGCTTCGTGAACCTGGACTGAAGGTGTGCGAACTATCGTTGGCCGCTGTCGAGCGTCAGTCGGGCAGCTTGAAGAGGCGGCGGCTGTTGGCGCTGGCGTGCGCGGCCAGCGTCGCCACGTCCACGCCCTTCAACTCCGCGACGGCCTTGGCCACGAACGGCAGCAGCGCCGGCTCGTTGTAGGGCCGCGTCTTGCCGGCGTTCTTCGGACGCAGGTAGGGCGCGTCGGTCTCCAGGTGCAGGCGCTCCAGCGGGATCACGCGCAGCGCGTCGCGCAGGGCCGTGCCGCGCGCCGCGTCGGTCACCCAGCCGGTGATGCCGAGGTCGAAGCCCAGCGCCAGGCAGGCTTGCGCCTCGGCGGCGCCGTCGGTGAAGCAATGCACCACGCCGTGTGCGCCCGCGGCGGCCGCGTCGCGCAGCATCGCGTGGAAGTCGTCGAAGGCGTCGCGGCTGTGCAGGAACAGCGGCTTGTCCAGGCGCACGGCGGCGGCGATCTGCGCCTCGAACGCGCGCCGCTGGTCCTCGCGCGGCGAGAACATGCGGTTGTAGTCGAGGCCGCATTCGCCCACGGCCACCACGCGATCGTCGGCCCACAGCGGCGCGAACTCCGCGGCGGAGTGCGCCGTCCAATGCTTCGCGTCGTGCGGGTGCACGCCCGCGGTGGCCCACACGCGCCCATGCTCGCGCGCAAAGCCGAGCGCCAGTTCGCTCGCTTGGAGCGAGGTGCCCGTGGCCAGGAAGTGGGTGACGCCGGCCGCGGCGGCGCGCGTGAGCAGCTCGGCTTCCAGGCCTTTGAGCTGCGCCGAGTGGAAATTGACGCCGATGTCGATCATGCGCCGATTGTCTCAGGCGCCCGCACGCAGCGCGGCATCCGAAGGGGCCCGGCGTCTCGCCGGTGGCGCCGGCGAGGGCCCCGATTGGCTCACACCCCGAGGATGGACACGGCCTTCGTGACCAGGTACGACTCCAGTGCCTCCGGGCCGCCTTCGGTGCCGTAGCCCGAGTCCTTGACGCCACCGAAGGGCATCTCGGGCGACGGCGTGGCCGGCTGGTTGATCCACAGCATGCCGACCTCCAGCCGCTGGCCCAGCACGTGCGCTGTCTTGATGGACTTCGTGAACGCGTAGCTGGCCAGGCCGTACGGCAGGCGGTTGGCCTCGGCGATCGCCTCGTCCAGCGTGTTGAAGGCGCGGATGGCGGCGACCGGGCCGAAGGGCTCGTTGTTGAACACGTCGGCGTCCAGCGGCACGTCGGTGAGCACGGTGGGCGCGAAGAAGTTGCCGGTGGAGCCCACGCGTTCGCCGCCGGTGGCGATCTTGGCGCCCTTGGCGCGCGCGTCGTCCATCACCTTGGCCATGGCGGTCAGGCGACGGTCGTTGGCCAGCGGGCCGAGGCTGGTGCCCTCGGCCAGGCCGTCGCCCAGCTTCAGGCCCTGGGCGTGCTTGACGAGTGCCGCCGCGAACTCGTCGCGCAGGCTGCTGTGCACCAGGAAACGGGTGGGGGAGATGCACACCTGGCCGGCGTTGCGGAACTTCGCGGCGCCGGCGGACTTGACGGCCAGCGCCACGTCGGCGTCCTCGGCCACGATCACGGGGGCGTGGCCGCCGAGCTCCATCGTGACGCGCTTCATGTGCGAGCCGGCGAGCGCCGCCAGCTGCTTGCCCACCGGCGTGGAGCCCGTGAAGGTGACCTTGCGGATGATGGGGCTCGCGATCAGGTAGCTCGAGATCTCGTGCGGATCGCCGAAGACCAGGCCGACGGTGCCGGCCGGCACGCCGGCGTCGACGAAGGCCTGCAGCAGCGCGGCGGGCGAGGCCGGCGTCTCTTCCGGCGCCTTCACGAGGAACGAACAGCCGGTGGCCAGCGCCGCGCCGAGCTTGCGCACGATCTGGTTGATCGGGAAGTTCCAGGGCGTGAACGCGGCGACGGGGCCGACGGGCTCCTTGAGCACCAGTTGCTGCGCGGCCAGGTTGCGCGACGGCACGATGCGGCCGTAGACGCGCATGCCCTCGTCGGCGAACCACTCGATGATGGAAGCGCCGGCCAGCACCTCGACGCGCGACTCGGCCAGCGGCTTGCCCTGCTCCTGCGTCATCAGGCGCGCGATCGCGTCGGCGCGCTCGCGCAGCAGGCCCGCGGCCTTGCGCATGGTGATGGCGCGCTCGGCGGCGGGGATGTTGCGCCAGGCGGTGAAGCCCTTCTGCGCGGCGTCCAGCGCGGCGTCGAGGTCGCCGACGGACGCGTGCGCGACGTGGCCGATGGTCTGGCCCGTGGCCGGGTTCGCGACGGCGATCCTGCGGCCGCCGGTGGCATCGCGCCATTGGCCGGCGATCAGCAGGCGGGTGTCGGGATAGGAGGCGGTGGTGTCGGTCATGGGATGGATTCCGGTTCGGTGGATCCTGCAAGGTTACATCCGTGGCAATAGCCTCGCGACGCCAGCGACAATGGACAGGCTCCCTCGATTCGTCCGTTTCCCGCAATGACCTTGGCCACCGATCTCCAGAAGCTCATCGAACACGCCTGCTCGACCACCTGGTCGCAATTCGACTGGATCAAGGCCAACGCCGGCCTCTACGGGCTGGGCAGGCGGACGACCGAGAAGTGGGTGGCGCCGGCCGAGCCGGCCTTCGTGGCCATGCTCACCGACTCGCCGTCGCTGCGGCGCCGCCTGGCCAGGCTCATCCAGGCGAGCCTGCCGCCCACGCTGTCGAAGGGCGCGCCGCTGGTCTCCGGCGTGTTCCACGCGCAAGGTCCCAAGGTGCGCTTCGGCAAGTCGCCGTCGCAGGTGGACCTGGCCGACATGCTGTTCGTGCGGCACCACTACCGCAGCGGCCAGGCGCTGCCGGAAGGCCGGGCCTTCCTGATGACGACCAAGGCGTCGACCACGCCCCGCACGGGACTGCTGCGCGCGAAGCAGGCGCACCAGCACGACCTGTACGCCGACTGGTCGGCCCCGCTCGTGTTTCCGAACGGCGAGTTCGGCGCCCCGCCCGACGGCGCCAAGGCCTGGGAGTTCGCCAGGGGACCCGCGTCGCACGCGCAGAGCGGCGTCTACGGCGTCGTGTCGAGCCAGCGCTCGTGCCGCGGGCAGAAGTTTCCCGACAACTGCCCCTGGGCCGTGGGCCCGGCGCTGGCGTCGGAACGCGCGCACACGCGCGAGGCGCGTGCCTCGATGAGCCTGGCGGCCGCGCTCGACGGCTTCGTCGCGGGCCGGCACGGCCGACCGTGGCACGTGGGCGCCGCGCCGGACGACCACTGGTCCCGGTTCGTCGAACAGGTGCTCAAGCGCTCGATCGCGTGGACGCACCAGGCGCAGCGCGTCGGCGGCGTCGACCTGCCCCGCAAGCGCTCGGCGCTATCGTTCATCCAGTCGTTCCTGTCGGTGGAGGTCAACGCCAAGCTGATGTCGACGGTGGACAAGGAGGCGAGCTTCGAAGGCTACGTCGAGGACCTGATCGCCAGCGTCGACAGCGTCGGGCGCCAGGCGGCCGAGTGGGTCGCGTCCATCAGCGGCGCGGCCGAGCCCGCCGAGCCGGCCGCGCCGCCAGAGGGGGCGCAAGGCGGCCTGTCGGTGCTCTACATCGCCACGTTCGGGGACGAGCCGCTCGCGGACGCGGTGGCGGGCTGGCTGCCCCTGCCGGAGGCGTAGGGCGCGTCGCTTGCCGCCTTCGCGTTTCCTCATCCGACAACGAGAACGCGACATGGCCGACTACGAGCTCTTCTACTGGCAGATTCCCTTCCGCGGCCAGTTCGTCCGCGCCATCCTGGCCTGGGCCGGGCAACGCTGGATCGAGCACGACGACGGCGCGGTCGCCAAGGCGATGGAGGCCGACGTGCGCCAGCAGGCGATCCCGTTCAAGGGGCCGCCGATGATCGTCGACAGCCGCAGCGGCTTCGCGCTGGCCGAGATGCCGGCGATCGCGTACTGGCTGGGCGAGAAGCACGGGCTGCTGCCCGCCGGCATCGACGCCAAGGCGCTGACGCTGAAGGTGGTGTGCGACGCCAACGACGTCATCGACGAATTGACGCTCGACGGTGGCAAGCAGATGTGGTCCGCCTCGCGCTGGCGCGACTACCAGGAAAGGCTCGAGCGCTGGATGGCGATCTGGGAAGAGACCGGCCGCCGCCACGGCCTGACGGCCCGCGCGGGCCACCTGCTGGGCGATCACGCGGTGGGCGTGGCCGACCTGGTCACGGCCACGTTGTGGGGCACGCTCGCGCAACGCTTCCCGGCCATCGGCGAGTTGCTGGACGCGAAGGCGCCGGCCGTCGCGGGCCTGGTGCGCCGCCTGATGGCCGAGCCCGCGCTCGCGAACCTTGCCCAGGTCTCGCGGGAGCAGTTCGGCGACGGCTACTGCGGCGGCGACATCGAGAAGTCGATGCGGCGCGTGATCAACCACGCCCTGTCCCAAGACTGAGAACCCGATTTCCCGCGGGTTCGACGCGGTGCGCCGCGCCGAATGGCCGACCCGGGCGCATTGGTATGATGATAATAATATTATGATTGTCATATCAAGCCCGAGGAGCCCCACCCCGTGACTGCCGCCACCGACGCCGCCCCTGCTCCTCCGCCGCGCCGCGGACTCGTTCGCCTCGCGGTGCCGCTGGTCGTCGCACTCGCGGCCATCGCCTGGGGCGCGCACTGGTGGACGACCGGCCGCTTCGTGGAAGACACCGACGACGCGTACGTGGGCGGCGAGGTCACCGTGATCTCGTCCAAGGTGGCCGGCTACGTGCAGGCCGTGGCCGTCGCCGACAACCAGGTCGTGCATCGCGGCGACCTGCTGGTCAAGATCGACGACCGCGACTACCGCGCCGCGCTCGCCCGCGCGCAGGCCGGCGTCGCGGCTGCCGAGGCCCTGCGGGGCAACCTCGACGCGAACGACCAGTTGCAGCGCAGCGTGATCGCGCAGGCCGACGCGGGCGTGTCGGCCGCGTCGGCGGAGTCCACCCGCGCGCGGCTGGACGACGCGCGCTACACCGACCTGGCGAGCCGCTCGGCCGTCTCGGTGGAGAGCGCGCAGCGCGCGCAGGCCGCGGCCCGAACCGCGCAGGCGGGCGAGGCGCGCGCCGCCGCCACGCAGCAGGCGGCACGCCGCCAGCTGGGCGTCATCGACAGCCAGCGCAAGCAGGCCGACGCCGCGCTGGCCCAGGCCCAAGCCGAGCTCGAGGTGGCCAGGCTGAACCTGTCGTACACCGAGCTGCGCGCGCCCGTGGACGGCGTCATCGGCAACCGGCGCGCGCGCGCCGGCGCGTACGCCACGTCGGCCAGCCAGCTGCTGGTGGTGGTGCCGTCGCACGGGCTGTGGATCGACGCGAACTTCAAGGAAGACCAGCTCGCGCGGCTTCGCGTGGGCCAGGCGGTCGAGGTGCAGGCCGACGTGGTGCCGGGCCGACGCTTCAAGGGCCATGTGGTGAGCCTCGCGCCGGCCACCGGCGCGCAGTTCAGCGTGCTGCCGCCGGAGAACGCCACCGGCAACTTCACCAAGATCGTGCAGCGCGTGCCGGTGCGCATCTCGCTGGACGGCCAGGACGGCGACCTCGACCTGCTGCGGCCGGGCCTGTCGGTGAAGGCGACGATCGACACCAAGGCCGTCACGAACGCCTCATGAGCTCGAACCTGGCCAGCCTCACGCAGGCGCAGAAGGTGTTCGCGTTCGCGAGCATGTGCGTGGGCATGTTCATCGCGCTGCTGGACATCCAGATCGTGTCGGCCTCGCTGCGCGACATCGGCGGCGGACTGTCGGCCGGCGCCGACGACACCGCGTGGATCCAGACCAGCTACCTGATCGCCGAGATCGTGGTGATCCCGCTCTCGGGCTGGCTGAGCACCGTCTTCTCCACGCGCTGGCTGTTCGCCGCGTCGGCCGCCGGCTTCACGGCAGCCAGCCTGCTGTGCGGCATGGCGTGGGACATCCACAGCATGATCGCATTCCGCGCGCTGCAGGGCTTCGTGGGCGGCTCGATGATCCCGATGGTGTTCACGAGCGCGTTCGTGTTCTTCGACGGCAGGCAGCGCGTGATCGCCGCGGCCACCATCGGGGCGCTGGCCTCGTTGGCTCCGACACTCGGGCCCACGCTGGGCGGATGGATCACCGACCACTACTCGTGGCACTGGCTGTTCTTCATCAACCTCGTGCCCGGCCTGTTCGTCACCTTCGTCGTACCCATGCTGGTGAAGATCGACGCGCCCGACCTGTCGCTGCTCAAGACCGGCGACTACCCCGGCATCGTGCTGATCGCGCTGTTCCTGGGCTGCCTCGAATACACGCTGGAGGAAGGCCCGCGCTGGAACTGGATGCAGGACACGACCATCCGCACCACCGCGTGGATCACCGCGATCTCGGGCGTGCTGTTCGTCTGGCGCGGTCTCGCGGCGGCGCGTCCGGTAGTGGACCTGCGCGCGCTGAAGGACCGCAATTTCGCGCTCGGCTGCCTGTTCTCGTTCGTCACCGGCATCGGGCTGTTCTCCAGCATCTACCTCACGCCGCTGTTCCTCGGCCGCGTGGAGGGCTACAGCGCGCTGCAGATCGGCGAGTCGGTGTTCTCCACCGGCGTGTTCCAGATCCTGGCCATCCCGCTGTACGCCACGCTCGCGAGCCGCTTCGACCTGCGCTGGATCCTGATGGCCGGGCTCGCGCTGTTCGCGGCGTCGATGGTGGAGTACCTGCCCATCACGCACGACTGGGGCGCGCACGAATTCCTGCTGCCGCAGGCCCTGCGCGGCATCGGCCAGCAGCTGGCGGTGCCGCCCACCGTCACGCTGACGCTGGGCGGGCTCGCGCCGAACCGGTTGCGGCAGGCCTCGGGCCTGTTCAACCTGATGCGCAACCTGGGCGGCGCGATGGGCATCGCGGCCTGCGCCACGATCCTCACCAACCGCACCAACCTGCACTTCCTGCGCCTGGCCGAACACCTGACCCCGGCCAACGAGGCGCTGAACGCGCTGGCGCCCAACCTCGACGATCCCTCCACGCTGCGCGCGCTGTGGCAGCTCACGTTCCGCGAGGCGCAGGTGCTCACGTACAGCGACGCCTTCTTCTCCATCCTGGCCTGCTTCGTCGTCGCCACCGTGCTGGTGCCGCTGATGCGCAAGGTGGCGCCGCCCCGAGGACCTTCCGCCGATGCGCACTGACCATGAAAACTGAGCTCTCCCTCCTCGCCGCCGCGGCGCTGCTGGCCGGCTGCGCGGTCGGCCCCGCGTACCAGGCGCCGGACATCTCCGCTCCTTTCGCGTACCACGGCGGCACCGCGCTCGCCGCGCGCGCCGGCGAGGCGCCGGCGCCCGGACTCGCGCAGTGGTGGCGCGGCTTCGACGATCCGGAGCTCGCCCGCATCGTCGAGCGCACGATCGCGCAGAACCTCGACCTCGCGGCCTCGCAGGAGCGCGTCGCCCAGGCGCGCGCCGGCGCCGCGCGGGCCTCCGCGTCGCGCCTGCCCGCGGGCGACGCGGACGCGAGCGTCGCGCGCGAGCGCCAGTCGCTGGAGAGCCCGCTCGGCAAGATCGCGAGCCACCTGCCGGGCTACGAACGCACGCAGACGCTGGAGCAACTGGGCATGGGCGCCAGCTGGGAGGCCGACCTCGCGGGCGGCCTGCGGCGCGGCGAGGAGGCGGCCGACGCGGAGCTGGAAGCGGCGCAGGCCGAACATGCCGGCGTGCGCGTCTCGCTGGCGGCCGAGGCCGCCGATGCCTACCTGCGCGTGCGCGGCGCACAGGCGCGACTGGCGATCGCGCAGCACCAGATCGATGACGAAGGCCGCCTGCTCGAGCTCGTGCGCCTGCGGCGCGACAAGGGCCTGGGCAGCGCGCGCGAGGTGGCGCAGTCCGAGGCACTGGTGCTGCAGGCGCAGGCCACGCTGCCGCCGCTGCAGCGCGAGATGGCGGCGCAGCTGTTCCGGCTGGACGTGCTCACCGGCGTGGCGCCGGGCACGTCCGAGCCCGAAGTTGCCGCGGCGCCGGTTGCGTTCAAGGTGCCCGCGATCGCGACGGCCGGTGGCCCCGAGGAACTGCTGCGGCGCCGGCCCGACGTCGTCGCCGCCGAACGCCGCCTGGCGGCGAGCAACGCGCGCATCGGCGTCGCCATCGCCGGCTACTACCCGTCGTTCTCGTTGTCCGGCGCGCTGGGCTTCGAGTCGCTGGACCCGAGCAGGCCGCTGACCGGTGCCGCGTTCCAGCCGGCCGCCCTCGCCGGCCTGCACTGGCGCCTGTTCGACTTCGGGCGCGTCGACGCCGAAGTCGAACAGGCACGCGGGGCGAACCGCGAGGCGCTGCTGCGCTATCGTGCGTCCATGCTGCACGCGACGGAGGACGTGGAGGACGCCATCGTCGCCGTCATCGAACTGGAGACCCGGCACGCGCTGCTCGTCCGCGAGGTGGACGCGCAGCAGCAGGCGCGCGACGCCGCACAGGACGCGTGGCGCGGCGGCGCGCTGAGCCTGGTCGAGGTGCTGGACGAGGATCGCCGGCTGCTCGCCGCGCAGGACCAGCTCGCCAGCGTGCGCACCGACGACGCCCGCGCCGCCGTCGCCGCGTTCCGCGCGCTGGGCGGCGGCTGGACTCTCGGCGGCTGAACGTTTGCCCGACAATCCTCGACGAACCGGAGAGCCCCATGCGATACGAACCCGACTACAAGGCCAGGACGCGCCAGAAGGTGCTGGCCGAGGCCGCGAAGACGCTGCGCAGCGAAGGCCTGCAGGGCATGGGCGTGGCCAGCGTGATGGGCAAGGCCGGGCTCACGCACGGCGCCTTCTACGCGCACTTCGAGTCGAAGGACGACCTGGTGGCCGAGACCATCAAGGCGATGATCCTCGAGGCGCGCGGCAAGTTCGACCGGGTCGCCGCCGAGCTGCCGCCGGCCGAGGCGTTGCGCGCGTACATCGAGTTCTACCTGTCGGCCCGGCACCGCGACAACACGCAGAGCTCGTGTCCCCTGCCCTGGATCGCGGGCGAGATTCCCCGGCTGGGCGAGGCGTCGGCGGCGCGCTATGGCGCCAGCGTGGCGGGGCTGACGGAGATCCTGGCCGGACGGCTGCGCGCGCTGGACCACGCGGACGCCGACGCGGCGGCGAGCTCGGTCGTGGCGGAACTGGTCGGTGCGTTGACGCTGGCGCGGGCGACGGGCGACAAGGCGCAGTCGGATTCGATCCTCCGTCGCAGCCGCGACAGCATCCTGGCGCGTCTCGGACTCACGAAGGCCGCCGCCGGCGCGTGAGCCCTGGCGCGCGGCGACGCGAGGTCACGTCCGAAGCGTGGCCAGCAGCGCGCGCGTCTCGGCGACGACGCGCGCCTGGAATGCCGGGTCGCGCGCGAGCGCGGACGCCTGCATCGGGCGGCCGCCTTCATCGAAGTAGACGCCGGTCGGACCCGATTCGTCGATCAGGATCCGCGTGAGCACGCGCGCGGCTCGGCGGGGCGTGCTCAGGATCTTCATGAACGGCATCAGCAAGGGCACGAGGATGGGCACGAGAAGCATGACCAGCACGCGAACGAACGCGTTGGCATCGCGCATGCCCAGGCTCGTGCCCGGCGTGAAGCCCGGTTCGACCGCGTTGATGCGCAGCCGCGGCACTTCGCGGGAGAGCACCATCGCCGAGACCAGCGTGCATTGCTTGGACGTGGCATACGCGTCCATGCCGGGTTTCGTGGAGCCGCCGGGTTGCCATTGCCCGCGCGCGCAGGCCTCGGCCGAGAGATAGCGGGCGCCGCGAAAACCCGCGGCCACGGCGGGCTTGCGACCGGGATCCTCCACGGCGGACGCGACGAACAGCACGTTGGCGCCGGCTGCCAGGTGCGGGATGAGCGCCTGCGCCAGCGCGAACGGGCCGAGGTGGTCCGTCGCGAACGTCACGTCCCATCCCTGCACGTTGCTCGTCGCGCGCGACTGCATGATGCCCGCGTTGTTCAGGAGGCCGGCAACGGGAAGCCCCAGCGCGATGATCTCGGCGGCGGCGTGCCGCACGCTGGCGAGGTCGGAGACGTCGCACACGACCGCCACCGCATGGCCGCCCCGTTTCGCGATGCGTTCCTTCACCGCGCCGAGCTTGGCGGGGTTGCGGCCGACCAGGATGACCGTGCCGTGCCTGGCCAGTTCGAACGCGGCTCGACGGCCGATGCCGGAGGTCGGGCCGGTGATGATGTAGGCCTTGCGGCCGATGTCGGGTGTCATGGGTTTGCTCATTTAAATGCCCGTCTGGTCAGTCATTAAAAGTCCAAAAAAAAGTGCCGGCGTCAGTCCAGCACACGCCACAGCGCTTCGAAACCGGTGCGGGAATGCGCCTGCGCATGCGCGGGGTCGCTCACCATGATGTCCATCGTGGCCTCGGCGATCGAGTTCATCAGCAAGGCGACGAAAGCCATCGGCGCCTTGCGCATCGCCCCATGGGCCCGTCCGCGCTCCATCAGGGCGGCGATGCCGGCCATGGCCTGGTGGCCCGCCGTTCGGCTCGCCGGCGTGATGTCGTCGGACATGCCCAGCAGCGCCAGCGCGCGGCGCTCGTCCCGGTTGGCCATGGCCCATCGCATCCAGTTCGACCAGGCGTGAAGAAACTGCTCGCGCAGCGCGCCCTTGGCCGGGAGTCCGTCCATGGCGGCCGACGCCATGCCTTGCTTGAGCTCGAGATAGAGCTGGTTGAACAGCTCGGCCTTGGTCTCGAAGTACGTGAACAGCGAGCCGTTGGCAACGCCCGCCTCGCGCGCGATGACCGCGGTCGGCGCGCTCAAGCCTTGCCTGACGATCACGCGCGTGGCCGCGCTCATGATCGCGTTTCGCTTGTCGTCGCTTTTCGGTCTGGCCATCGGCTGCTGGGTGGGGATTCGGACGTCACCATATACAAGAGCGTCCAGTCAGTCAATTAAAATCGCGCAGATCCCGGCATCTCTTCGGTTCCCGCCAGGGACCTGGCGCGCCGCAGGAAGAATCCGCGCGCGCAAAGAAAAACAGCCTAGGGGCTTGCGCCTCTAAGCTGCGTTTCTAGAACCGAGATTCTGGTGCGGCTGGCAGGAATTGAACCCACGACCCCTTGGTTCGTAGCCAAGTACTCTATCCAACTGAGCTACAGCCGCGAAGCCTGCGACTATAGCATGATTTGTCGAGCCGCGCCTGCTGCCGTACCGACAGCGCCTGGTCCACGTGAAATGGAGCGGCGAGGCGGCGTGGATCCCGCTGGCCGACTTCGAGCTGGGCGTCGGCTTCGAGAACCGCACCCGCCATCCGTCGGTCGGCGGCCCGCTGTTCTACCCCGGCGGCTACAGCGAGACGGAGATCCTGCTGGCCTATGGCGCCTGCAGCTTCGCCAGCAAGATGGGGCCGCTGGCCGGCAACCACTTCCGGACCGTCGTGGAGGGGCGCGACCAGTTGAAGGAGCTCGGCCGCAAGGCGCTTTGGGAAGGCGCGCAGGACATCGCCTTTTCCGCGCTGCCATGACCGGCACCGACTCGTACGCGCGGCCGCCCGGCGCCCGAGCCGGGACGCGGCGCAAGAACCCGATACGACAGCGCTGCAGCTGACGTGAAGCGCGCCCCCTGAGGTTGTCGCTCAACATCGGGAGGCGAGTTTCCCAAGAGTCCCGATCGGGTATCCGTGGTGTGAACGAACTTGCGACGCCAGCGCGTTTGCAGCGCGTTTCCACGCATCAGCTGACGCGCCCGGTAGCGGCCTACGTTCAAGCCCTTGGCCCTCAATGCCGCACTCAATCGACGGCTGCCGTCGCTGCGTCCGCTCGCCTCATACGCCGCCTTGGCATGCACACTCAAAGGGTCGACTTGCTCGGGCTCCTTCACGCTTATGCCTGTCGGATCTACGTCGCGTCGTTCCGTGCAAGTACCGGGCTTCGGCCTTCTTGGCTGCCTCACCCCGACGCGCCGCCTCGTATCCGCTTCCTGTTCGTCAGGCCAGCGCCTTGCATCCGGCTTCCTTCGGATTCGCAGTCACCCGCGACACCCTTGCCTTCAGCTAACTCTTCCCCTTGCCGGGTGGGTAGAGGACTTTCACCTCCAAGTAAGTGCGCCCTGCCGGGCGCACCAAAGAAAAACGGGCCATCTCTGGCGAGATGACCCGTTCGTCTAGAACCGAAATTCTGGTGCGGCTGGCAGGAATTGAACCCACGACCCCTTGGTTCGTAGCCAAGTACTCTATCCAACTGAGCTACAGCCGCGAAGCCTCGCAGTTTAGCATGGAACGCGCGAAACTCAAGCTCGACCGTTGCCGCTCGGATCGCGATCCCGGCCAGTGGCTGATGCTGGACACCGACCGGATTCTCGGAGTCAACCCACAGGTCAATCGATCATCGCCGCCTGGCGTTCGTAGTCGCCGCCCCGCGTCTCGTCGCCTTCGAGGCGGGCGATGAATGCGAGCCGGCGCAGCGCGTGGCGGCGCACCCGGCCGGGCAGCGTGGCGGTGTGCGCGGTCTGCTCCAGCGGGCGGCGGGCCTTGCCCCACAGCTGGCGTTCGGCGAACACCATGCCGGCGGCCGCGACGATGGGCGCCTCGTTGCCGTGGGCGGCGACGGCGGCCTCCACGCGCGGCAGCCACTCGTTGCCGAGCCCGGAGATGCAATCGATGAGCGCGATGGCCAGCGCGCCGCGCTCGTCGGCGTCCATGCGCGCCAGTTCGCTCCAGTGCGGCTGCAGGTAGTCGCGGCCCAGGTCGGGGCGGCCGAGGTCGCGCGCGCGCACGGCGGCGCGCGAGCCCACGATCACGTCGCGCCGGTCGGCGGCGTCCAGCGACTGCCAGGCGCGCAGCAACTGCTCCTCGTCGTGCGCGGCGCAGACCACGTCGGTGGCCAGGGAGCGCAGCAGCGACTGCGCGGCCACCTGCGAAAAGCCCTGGTGCTTGGCGAGCAGGCGCGCGGTCTGCAGCGCCTCGAGGGGCTTCTGTGCCATGCGAGCGGCCTGCAGGCGCAGGCGCAGCGCCTGCGTGCGGCGGGCGACGCCCGGAGGCAGCGCGCGCAAAGCCTCGAGGCCGCGCTCGGCGTCGCGATCGTCCAGCGCCCATTCGGCCATCAGCAGGTGCGCGCCGTCGAACACCACCGAGCCGGACAGCACGCCCGAGGTGAGTTCCACCACCCGCCGCGCGCGCTCGTCGCGCCCGCGCCGATCCTGCACGCGGTGCAGCGACGCAGCGGCGATCAGGTGCGCGAGGCCGGCGAACTCCTTGTCGCCGCGCAGCACGTCGACGTCCTGCTGCAGCTCGAGCGCCTGGCGCGCCGACTTGCTCGCGCGGTTGAAGCGCGCAGCCAGGTACTCGGCGTGCGCGTCGCGCAGCGCGGCGTGCGCGGCGCGTTCGCGCTTCAGCTCGCGCCATTCGTGCGCGCGGCGCGGCATGCTCAGCAAGCCGTTGACGGCCTTCAGCGCCACGTACAGCACGATGACGGACAGCACGAGTGCGACGATCGCCACGTTCAGCGACGTGTCGATGCGATAGCCGGCCCAGAAGATCGACACGAGGCCGTCGTTCTGGTTCAGCACCGCGGCCGACACCACCGCGGCCACGAACAGCAGGATCACCCAGATGACCGTACGCATCAGATTCCTTCAGCGACCCGCGACGGCCGCGGCGATCGCGGCGAGCGTGTCGTCCGGCCGCGGGAAGCTGACCTGCCTGGCCTGCGCGCCCACCTGCCGCAGCAGGTCGGACATGGCGACGACGCGGCGCGAGCTGTGGTCGAAGTAGCGATCGAGCGCCGTCTGCGCCTGCTGCAGGTCGGCCTGCGCGAGGTCGAACTGGCGCGACAGGATGGACAGGCGCGCATTGAGCAGCCGCAGCTTGACGTTCTCGCGCAGGAAGAACGACTGCTCGGGCGTCATCAGCGCCGCCTCGGGATGCTCGATGGACGTGACCCGCACGGCCTGCCTGAGCTCGCCGAAGAACGGGCCGCTGAAGCCTTCCCATCCGCGCTGGATCGTCACGACCCAGGCCGGCAGCGCCGCGGCGGCGGTGGACGCGGCGCTGGCCGCGCGGGCGGCCGCGGCACCGCGCGAGGAACCCGGGACCGCCAGCGCGGCCGCTGCGGCGGCGCGGCCGGCGACGGTGGCGCGTTCCGGCAGGGACACGAGCGGCAGTTCGTCGACCATGCGCACGGCCTCGTCGAGGCGGATCGCGAGCGAGGGCACGTCCACGGCCGACGCCGTGCGCACGCGGTCGAGGTCGCGCGCCACGGCGCGCCGCACGCGATCCAGGCGCGGGTTGTTGTAGCGCGCGAGGCGCTCGTCCGATTGCCTGAGGATGGTGACGATGGGGTCGGTGCTGCCGGTGAGCGCGGCCTGCTGCATCGCCACCCGCAGCCCCGCCTCGACGTCGGCCAGCACGTTCTCGTCGCGCGAGCGCGACAGCGACTGGATCAGTTCTTCCACCTGCGTGCGCTGCAACTGCGACTCGGCCACGCGTTCGTCGAGCACACCCAGCTTCCCGTTGGCGTCGCGCACGCTGTCGAGCGCCTGCTTGGACAACAACTTCGCCTCGGTGGCGTCGTCCTGGCTGGTCTGCTGGCGCTTGACCAGTTCCTGCTCGAGCGACTTCACGCGTTGCTGCGTGTGCCAGGCCGACACGAAGGCCGCCACGGACATCACGAAGAACGCGAGCGCCGCGATCCAGCCCAGCAAAAGCCAGGAGCGCGGCGTGGGCGGCGCCACGTTCGCAATCGCGGGAAGGTGGGGCGTCGTGGGCGGCAACACCGCCATCGGCGGCGGCGTGTTCGCCGAAGCGTTCAGGTCGTCAGTCACGCGATTCATTGTAGCGACGCCACCACAACGTCGCAGGCGCTCGCCCGGTCGCGCGGGCTCCGGGCGATGCGCGCCCGCCACACCATCCGAGGGGGATCAAGAGGCCGGCGTTTCCACCAGCGCCCGGGCCACCGCCGCGGGTGACGGCGACACGATCGTCACCGTGCCGAAACCGGCCGCGACGGCGCGCTCGGCGATGCGTGGATGCGAAGCGAGCGCGCGGCTGCTCGACCAGCGGGCGTCCGGCGCGATCTGCTGCAGATGGCCGATCGCCTCCGAGCTGCTGAACATCCAGATCCAGCGCGCGGGGTCCGACACGGCCTCGGCCAGCAGCGCACGTTCGTCCCGGGCCAGCGCCGGCGCGGCGCGGCCGTAGGACTGTAGCACGCCGACATCGGCACCCGCGTCGCGCAGTTGCTGCCCGAGCCAGTCGCGCCCGCCGTTGCCGCGCACCAGCCACACGGGTCGGCCGGCCCAGGGCCAGGCCGAGACCACCGCCCACAAGGCTTCGGAGTCGAACTGCACGGCATCGGCGGGCGGCGCCACGATGCGCGATGGCGGCACGCCGCAGTCGCGCAACGCGGCGACCGTGCCCGGCCCGGTGGCCGCGGCCCATGCGTGCGCGGGCCACGCCAGCGCACGCGCCGGCACGCCGCGCGCCGCCGCCGCCGACTCGAAGAAGCCCAGCACGGCATTGGGGCTCACGAACACCAGCACCGGCTCGGCGCTCGACGCCTCGACGTTCGCCAGCATCCGGGCCACCCGCGCAGGCTCGGGCGCCGGCAGGATCTCGATGAGCGGCAGCGCCCGCGCCGCCACGCCCAGCGCCGCCAGCTCGTCCACCCAGGCGAGCGCCTGCGCGCGCGGACGCACGACCAGCACGGTGGCGGGCGCGCGCGTCACGCGTTTCAGCCGGCGGCCGGGGGCAGGTAGCCCCGCCCGCCCGCAGCCAGCAGCGCGGCGGCCACGCGCGCCCCGCAGGCCTCGGCCGCGGCCACGTCGGCCAGGGCCGCCGTCTCGCTGGCCAGGATCAGCGGTCGTGCGGCGACGTGCGGGTCCTCGTGACCCATCGCCACCTCCAGCGCGGCGCCGACGGCGGCGTCGCCCAGTGCGGCCCGCAGCGTGAAGCGCCCGTCGGCTTCGCGCGTGGCGAAGGCCGCCAGCGGCATGCTGCAGCTGCCGCCCAGCACGCGCGCCACGGCGCGCTCCGCGTGCACCGCGAGCCACGCGTCGGCGTCGATCAGCGAGGACAGCCGGTCGTGCAGGTCGGCATTGCCCGCGCGGATCTCCAGGCCCAGCGCGCCCTGCCCGGCCGCCGGAATCATCTCCGCGGCGGAAAAGCGCGCGCGGATGCGCTCGCCCAGGCCCAGGCGCACCAGGCCAGCCGCGGCCAGCACGATGGCGTCGTAGCCGCCTTCGTCGAGCTTGCGCAGGCGGGTGTCGAGGTTGCCGCGCAGCGGCGCCACGCGCAGGTCGGGGCGCAACGCCAGCAGCTGCGACACGCGGCGCAGGCTGGAGGTGCCCACCAGCGCGCCCTGCGGCAGCTCGGCCAGCGAGGCGAACCTGTTGGAGACGAAGGCGTCGCGCGCATCCTCGCGCTCCAGCACGGCCACCAGCTCGAAGCCGTCCGGCAGCTCCATCGGCACGTCCTTGAGCGAATGAACCGCCAGGTGCGCCGCGCCGGTTTCCAGGGCGGTTTCGAGCTCCTTGACGAACAGGCCCTTGCCGCCCACCTTCGACAGCGTGCGGTCGACGATCTCGTCGCCCCGGGTGGTCATGCCCAGGAGGCTCGCGCCCAGCCCGAGCCGACTTCCCAGCAGTGCCCGCACGTGTTGCGCCTGCCACAGCGCGAGTCGGCTTTCGCGGGTGGCGATCACGATGTTGTCCATCGCCCGATTATCGTTGCTCGCCGGAGGCCCCAGGGCTCGATGCGCCGCCACGCCGCGGAACGCTGCGTGGCGGATGTCGGTCTAGGACTCGAGGGGCCGCGGTGCGCCAGGGGACGCAGACAAGGCACTCCAGGCGCCAAGGACACAGCCGCTCCGTTTGCCCGGCGTTCGCACCGCCGCGAAAGGGGTCAGCACCAGCATCGTGAGCACCGTCCCGTCGGGCAGGCGCATCGACTGTGCCTCGACAGGCAGTGCCGGAACGCCCGCGCCGCTGAGCCAGTGGTTGGCCGGCGACGTGCCGGGACTCGACATCGACCCGGCGCCCTTGAACGCCAGGTCGAACGCCGCGGTGTCCGGATGCAGGCGCGTGCGCGGATAGAGCCCGGACGGCCAGCTCGCGCTCCTGACGAACCAGCGCCTGCCCTGGCTCGAGTGGCAGACCAGGCAGGCCCCGGACGCGGCTCGCTTGGCCAACTCGATGGCCGCGGCGGTCACGCTGGTGCGGAACGCCGCGGACAGCTCCACGGCCAGCGCCAGGTTGATGCGCCGGCCGCGCATCCAGGGCGCCACCAGGTAGGCGGGCAACAGCAGCTGGCCCGAGAAGACGTTGGCCGCGGCCTCGACGGACGCCGCCTCGGCGTTCGGCGGCCCCATGTCGTCGCCGAAGCAGCTGAAGCCGCGCCGGGCGTCGTTGATCCAGTGCGCCAGTTCGTGCGCGAGCGAGAAACGCTGGCGGCCCTCGTTGTCGCTCGCCTGGATGCTGATGACGGCCTGCTCGCCATCCGTCAGCAGCCTGGCCGCGCAACCGTCCAGGCGTCGATAGACGACGCGCGCGCCCCGATCGCAGGCGATTCCCTCCAGGTCGATGTGCTCGGGTCGGCGACAGCCATGGAACCAGAGCAATCGCTCCGGTGGCGACAGGAGAGCAGGAGCGACGATCATTTTCCGCGCCTCCTGATCTTGCCCATCGACACCAGGTCGTCGTAGAGCGACCGGATGTCCTGGTCCGACTGTCGCTTTGCCTCCCGGAAAACGGCAGCGAGCCGGGGCTCCCTGTCGAAGGCCGCCCGAATCGATTCCTCCATGCGCGCGAGCGTCGGCCTGGGTCGCGGGCCCGGGGGCGTCGTCGCGGCGCGCAAGGCCTTGGCGGTCGACGCACGGTCGCGCATGAATTGCGCTACCACCGCATCCAGGCTTTCCGCCACCTGGCGCGCCTCGAGGGTCGGGTCGAGGCCGTCTTCGATGGACTCCCGGCGTATCTGGCCGTCTCCGGTCTCTTCGAGGTCGCGGCCGGCCAACGCCTGCATGGCCTCGATGGTGCGGCGGTTTGCGCTCGTCATTTCAGTCTCCTTCCCGGCATGAGCTTGTCCACGCCGCGCCGCATCCGGGTGCGGGCGGTGTCGTAGGCGCGCCGGGTCATGCCGTACTCCTCGCGCACCCGCTCGGCGGGCCAGTCGGCCTTCTCGCCCTCGAGGATCGCCCGCACCTCGTCGTCGTCCTTGAAGTGGTGCTCGATGAGCCGCGCATCCGCGTCGACCTGGCGCAGCCGCGCTTCCGATTCCTCGCGTTCGACGAGTTCCTCCTCCACTGACGAGTGGCAGACGCCGGGCCGGCGCAACGCGATGGTCTCCTCGCCGTCGTCGCCCGTCAGCGCCTCCATCTGGCGTTCGACCCGAACGGGGAGGCTGCCTCTCGAGTCGCTGGCGAGCCCTTTCATGGTCATCGCCATGAACGCCGCGAAGTTCACGCCCCGTCGCCAGACGCGCCCCTTCAGCCGCTCCCGGGGCGACCCCGAGGCGCCGACCAAGGCTCGCGCGACCGCCTCGCCCAGCAGCTCGAGACCGCTGGAGTAGCGCGTGCCGAAGGCAAGCTGGTCGCCGCGTCGCTTGAGGCGGCGAAGCTCGTCTCCGGTGAGACTTCGGACCGCCTCGGCCAGGTCTTCGAGGCTGGCGGCGGATGGCTGGGGCGGATGGCTGGTCACGGCAACTCCGGCATGGAGAACGAAGCATCGGATTTCTCTCCGTGCGAATCGGCATCCGAATGCAGACATGCCTGCCGCGATGTCTGCGTTCGGGGTGCGCTTCGCATATCCCTGTGACGGTGGTCGCAGCCGCTCGCGCTCCCGCATCGAAGGTTCACTCGATGACGGAAGCCGGATCGGCCACACGTCGATGGGACGACTGGATGACTATCGCGTCTTTTCGCGAAGGACGCCTGCGTCAATCTCGCCAGAAATGAGGCTGGCGGCGCGCGCCGACGCATCGGTATCGCCAGTCACGAAACACCAGGCCTGCGGGCCGCCCCACAGGGAGTCGCCATGGCCGGAACCGGTGCCACGCCCAAGCCCTCGCGAGGCGCGAGGCATTCGCCAGCCTCGGGCATGTCGCCGGACGGCGATGCCGCCCCCGGCTCGCAGGCCCACATGCCCGACGTGGCGACCGCTGGGGATCGCACCAGCGGCTGCCACGGCCGGGGAGCCATGCCGGAGGGCCATGACGCGATCCGCATCCGCTTCGACGCGGACGAGCCGCCCGCCATCGCCTTCAATGACCAGGCGCATCCCGGCGCGCTGGTCAGCTGGGCATGGTGCCAGCTGACGGCGCTCGATTCGCTCCTGCAAGCCATCACCGAGATGCGCCAGGACGGCCGGGACGACGCCGACATCGTCGGTGCGGTGCGATCGGTGCTCGTGCCCGCGATCAACGCGCTGGCGTTCTCGGAGCGCCGCGCGCACGAATTGCAGAACGAACGCGCGGCCCCCGCGGGGAGGCGGCGAAAAAAGAAACGCGCCGCGCGGGCCCGAGCATGATCGCCAGAGCGAGTGGACCGTCGACTGCAGGGCCCGGATCCCGGCGCCCTGGCGGCGACTTCGCGCAGGCCACGGCATGCGGGCACGATGAGTCGTCGCATGGGGGAAGGTTGCACTTCCGCCCCGGGCGACCCGATGCTACATTTCGACGATTGGTAATTTGGTTACATCAATCGGAACATCCACGATGCCGCGCACCACCTCTGCCCACAAGACTGCGAAAATGCCTCGAAAGAGTGCGCCCGCCAAGCCCGTCACCTCGGCAGTCGACAAGGAACGGCCGTTGGTGGAAGACATCCGGCTGCTCGGACGCCTGCTGGGCGAGGTCATTCGGGAACAGGAAGGGCTGGCCGCCTTCGAGCTGATCGAACGCGTGCGTCAGTTGTCCGTGGCCTACCGGATCCACAAGGACGCCAGCGCCGGCCGGGTGCTGGATCGCCTGCTGAAGAACCTGTCGGCCGACCAGACGGTGAGCGTCATCCGCGCGTTCTCGTACTTCTCGCACCTTGCCAACATCGCCGAGGATCGCCAGCACGTGCGCCGGCGCGCGCACCACGAGCGCGAGGGCAACCTGCAGGACGGCTCGCTGGCCATGGCCTTCGAGCGCCTGCACAACGCCGACCACCGCGCCAGCGACATCGCCGCGGCGCTGAACAAGGCCTTCATCTCGCCGGTGCTCACGGCCCACCCCACCGAGGTGCAGCGCAAGAGCATCCTCGACGCCGAGCGTGCCATCGCCGAGTTGCTGGAAAAGCGCGGCGACCTGGTCTCCGAACGCACGCTCGACGAGAACACCGAGGCGATGCGCGCTCGCATCACGCAGCTGTGGCAGACGCGCATGCTGCGCTACACCAAGCTGACGGTGTCCGACGAGATCGAGAACGCGCTGTCGTACTACCACGCCACCTTCCTGCGCCAGATCCCGAAGATGTACAAGGCGATCGAGGACGCGCTACCGGGCCAGGACGTGGCCACGTTCTTCCGCATGGGCAACTGGATCGGCGGCGACCGCGACGGCAACCCCAACGTCACCGCCTACACGCTGCGCGTCGCGCTGTCGCGGCAGAGCGAGACCGCGCTGCGCCACTACCTGTACGAGGTGCACGCGCTCGGCGCCGAGCTGTCCATCTCGCAGATGCTGGCCCCGGTCACGCCCGAGATGACGGCGCTGGCCGACCGTTCGCCCGACCACAACCCGCACCGCGAGGACGAGCCCTATCGTCGCGCGCTGGTGGGCGTCTACGCGCGCCTGGCCGCCACGCTGCAGCAGCTCACCGGCACCGAGGCGCTGCGCCACGCGGTGGTACCGCAGGATCCGTACGCCACGGCGGACGACTTCGTGGCCGACCTCGACATCGTCGAGCGCTCGCTGCACTCGCACCACGCGGGCGCGCTGGTGGCCCCGCGCCTGGCACCGCTGCAACGCGCCGCGCAGGTGTTCGGCTTCCACCTGGCCACGGTAGACCTGCGCCAGAGCTCCGACCAGCACGAGGCGGTGATCGTGGAGCTGCTGCGCGCCGCGCGCCTCGAGGACAACTACAGCGCGCTCGACGAGCAGGCGCGCCGCGAGCTGCTGCTGCGGCTGCTCAACGACGCCCGCCCGCTGCGGGTGCACGGCGCGGAGTACTCGGCGCTCGCGCAGGGCGAGCTGGCCATCTTCGAGGCGGCGCTGAAGATGCGTGCGCAGTTCGGCCACGAGTCGATCCGCCACTACATCATCTCGCACACCGAGGACGTCAGCGACCTGCTGGAGGTGCTGCTGCTGCAGAAGGAATGCGGGCTGATGCGCGGCACGCTCGACGGAACCGGCGCGCGCGCGGCGAAGGCCGACCTGATCGTGTCGCCGCTGTTCGAGACCATCGCCGACCTGCGCAACGGCGCGCCCATCATGGCGCAGTTCTACGCGCTGCCGGGCATCACCGAGCTGGTCAGGCGCAGCGGCGGCGAGCAGGACATCATGCTGGGCTACAGCGACAGCAACAAGGATGGCGGCTTCTTCACCAGCAACTGGGAGCTGTACCGCACCGAGGTGGCGCTGGTCACGCTGTTCTCGCAGCTGGAGGCCGACCACGGCATCCGCCTGCGCCTGTTCCACGGCCGCGGCGGCACCGTGGGCCGCGGCGGCGGCCCGAGCTACCAGGCCATCATCGCGCAGCCCCCGGGCACCGTGAACGGCCAGATCCGCCTCACCGAGCAGGGCGAGGTGATCGCGTCGAAGTACGCCAACCCGGAGATCGGCCTGCGCAACCTCGAGACGCTGGTGGCCGCCACGCTGGAGGCCACGCTGCTGCACACCACCAAGACGCCGCCCAAGGCGTTCCTGGAGGCCGCCGAGGCGCTCAGCGAGGCCAGCTTCAAGGCCTTCCGCGGGCTGGTCTACGAGACGCCGGGTTTCACCGACTACTTCTTCTCGGCCACGCCCATCCGCGAGATCGCCGAGTTGAACATCGGCTCGCGCCCGGCTTCGCGCAAGTCCACCCGCCGCATCGAAGACCTGCGCGCCATTCCCTGGGGCTTCTCCTGGGGCCAGTGCCGCGTGGCGCTGCCGGGATGGGCCGGCTTCGGCTCGGCCGTCCTGTCCTTCCTGGGCGAGCCCGGCGACGAGCACGACAAGCGGCTGGAGCTGCTGCGCAAGATGTACAAGCAGTGGCCGTTCTTCCGCACCCTGCTGTCCAACCTCGACATGGTGCTGGCCAAGAGCGACCTGCGCATCGCGTCGCGCTACGTCGACCTGGTGGACGACAAGAAGCTGGGCAAGCGCATCTTCGGCGCCATCAAGACCGAGTGGGAGCGCACGCAGGCGATGCTGGGCGAGATCACCGGCGACACGGCGCGGCTGCAGGCCAACCCGTCGCTGGCGCGCTCCATCGAGCACCGCTTCCCCTACCTGGATCCGCTGAACCACCTCCAGGTGGAGCTGATGCGCCGCTACCGCATGCGGCGCGAGGACGACCCCGCCACGGAGCGCGTGCAACGCGGCATCCACCTGTCCATCAACGGGATCGCCGCGGGCCTGCGCAACACGGGGTAGGCCGTCAGGTGTCATTCCGCGCGCAGTCGCGGAACCCAACCCTGAGGCAGCTTCATTCGCCAGGGTGGATCCGCGACTTCGCGCAGGATGACAAGATCGCAGCGGATGACAAGGTCTCAGCGGACATTTGTCACGCCGGCCGGTCACGGTCGAGCTTCAAGGCGCCGCGCTTCAGGTCGATAAGGCGATGTGGCCCTCCCGAATGCGCACCTGACCGCCCTGCCGTTCTCCCGCCGTCGCGCGGGCAAGCGCCCGGACACCCGTGGCCGGCTGCTGCTGGTCGCCGCCGCCCTGCCGCTGCTGGCCGCCCTGGCGGGGCCACAGCCGGCAAAGGCAGAGACCCTCATCCGCCAGGTCTACGACGTCGAGGCCCGCTACGGCAACGACCCGAGCCAGGTCATCGAGCACCTGATGGCGCTCGAGGCACCGGCCCGGGCCAGCGGCGGCGACGACCTGCGCGCCTTCCTGGCCGCCTGGGGCTACGCCCACGCCGCCATCGACAAGCCGGCAGTGGCCGACGCGGCCGTCGAGGAACTCACCGACATCGGCGAACGTACGCACGACCCGGCGGCGATCGCCTCCGCCTATGCGCTCAAGGCCTCGCAGCTGTCGTTCTCGGGCCAGGAACGCGCCGCCTTCGGCTGGATCGAGGAAGCGCTGCCCTACGCCCGCAAGAATCCGAGTCCCGACCTGCACTACTGGGTGGAGATGACCGCGGCCGACCTCGCCATGGACAACGGCCAGCTCGACGAAGGCATCAGCCTGTTCGAGGACGCCGCCCGGTCGGCCCGCGAGGCGAGCAATCCGCGTCGCGAGGCGCAGGCCTGGCAGTCGCTGGTGCCCATGCGCATCGTCAAGGGCCAGACCGCGCTGGCGCTCCAGGAGGCCACGCTGGTGCGTGCGCTGGGCGCGCGCTCCACCGACCCGGGCCTCATCGTGGCGGGCTGGGTCCTGGAGTCGCTCGCCGCGACCGCGGACGGCCAGGCGGCCCGCGCGGCGCATGCGCGCGACGAGGCGGTGCGGACGCAGCGCGCGATCGGCGCGAAGCTGCAGGCCGAGAACCCCGGCGCGCCCGTCAAGGTGGAGACGATGAACTCGCAGGCCGGCCAGGTGGCCTGGCTCAGCAGCGAGCAGGACGTGTTGATGACGCTGTCCAGCGACTACCTCAGCGTGCACGACTGGGCCCGCGCGGCCGACGCGGCGACGCGCGCGCAGCATCAGTCCGAGTCCCGGCATGACGCCGAGACCGCCGCGCACGCGCTGATCAACCTCGGGATGGCCGACATCGGCCTGGGCCACATGGCGCAGGGCAAGGACGAGGCCGATTCGGGCCTGCGTGCGCTCGAGCGCGTGCGGCGCGACGCGGAGCTGCTGATCCAGCTCAATCGCTACATCGACTTGCTGGAGCACAGCGGCGACCCGAAGGAGGCGCTGGTGCGGCTGCGCCAGGCCCTGGTGCTGGAGTACGAGCTCGGGCGCAAGGATCGCAAGAACACTGTGGTGGCGCTGCAGCGGCAATCCAGCTTCGAGCAGCACCAGCGCCAGGTGGAACAGCTGGAGCACGAGAACGCGCTGCAGTCGGTGGAACTGTCGCGACGCTCGAACGAACGCGCGCTGATGCTGATGCTGGCCGCGGTGCTGGCCATCGGCGTCGCGGGCGCGTGGCGCCTTTACCTGCGCGCACGCCGGTCCAATCGCGAGCTGGCCGTCACCAACGAGAAGCTGGCGCACGCCAGCCTGCACGACAAGGTCACGGGCCTGCTGAACCGCCGCGCCATGGAGGTGGACACGCGCGCGATCGAACTCGCCGGCACCGCCAGCTACTGCAGCGTGTCGATCTCCGTGAAGCAGTTCGGCCTGATCGTGGGCAGCGTCGGCCACCAGTTGGGCGACGCTCTGCTGTGCCAGATCGCCACCCGCCTGGACCAGGTCACGCGGCGCTTCGATGGCCGCCTCTACCGAGTCGACGGCGTCACCTTCGGCGCGCTGTTCCACTTCGGCCACGACCCGCAGCGGCTGAAAGCCATCCTGGAGGCGCTCACGGCCGCGATGGAGGCCCCGTTCGAGATCGGCAACCAGGACCTGATCGTGTCGATCGGCGTCGGTGCCTCCGAATACCCCAAGGACGCCGGCTCGGCCGACGAGGTGGCGCGGCTGGCCGAACTCGCCAAGCTGCAGGCCCATGCCGACCCGGGCAACAGCTTCGTCGTCTACGACCGCCGCATCGGCGAGCACCAGCGCGACAAGCTGCGCATGGAGAGCCGCATGCTCAAGGCGCTGGAGCATGGCGACTTCGAACTGTTCTATCAAGGCCAGCGCGGGCTGCCCGACGGTCGCATCTGCGGCTTCGAGGCGCTGATCCGCTGGCGCGACGGCGACAAGATGATCTCGCCGGCGGAGTTCATCCCGCTGGCCGAGGAGACCGGCCTGATCGTGCGCATCGGCGCCTGGGTGCTGGAGCAGGCCTGCCGACAGGCCAAGGCCTGGGCCGACTCAGGCGCCGGCAAGCCGCTGGTGGCCGTCAACATCGCGCCGCGCCAGTTCAACCACCCGGATTTCCTCGCCACCGTGCGCGACACGCTGGCCCGCACGGGCGTCGATCCGCGCCAGATCGAGCTGGAGATCACCGAAGGCAGCGTGATGAACGACGCCGAAAGCTCCATCGCGCAACTGCACGCGCTGCGCGACCTGGGCCTGCACCTGGCCATCGACGATTTCGGCACCGGCTACGCCAGCCTGTCCTACCTGCGCCGCTTCCCGCTCGACCGCCTGAAGATCGACCGCTCGTTCATCAAGCAGCTCAACGCCAGCGAGCAGGACGACACCATCGTGCGCACCGTCATCGAGCTGGCGCACACGCTGGGGCTCTCGGTCACCGCCGAAGGCGTGGAGACCATCGAGCAGGAATCGGTGCTGGAAGGCTGGGGCTGCGACGTGATCCAGGGTTTCCTGCGCTTCCGCCCCGCGCCCGCGGCGACCGCCACGGGGCAGCTGGAAAAGGACAAGCTCGACGCGCTGCTGCCGGCCTGACGTGCCTCCCGCGAGGCGCGGTCAGGGCGCCTTGTAGCCCGGCGTCGAGACGCTCACCGTGTCGTCGGCCGGCGTCGACCTGAACGCCGGCAGCGCCTCGGCCCGCGCCGAATGCGCCGCCAGCGCCGGGCATGCCGCATCGGCCACGGGCACCTCCAGCTTGATCTGCATGAAGCGCCACGCGATGGCCGCGCAAAGGCCGTCCTGCCCCAGCGTCGCCTGGGTGGCGGCCGGCGGATGGCGCGCGATCTCCGCATCGAGCGCGGTGAGCGCCGCCGTCATCTGCCCGGTCACGCGCGCCAGCCACGGCGCATGCAGCTTCTCGGCCGGGCGCAGGTGGTGCTCGTAGACGATCTGCATCACCTTCTCGCAGGCCGCCAGCGCCAGTCCCGTCACGCGCAGCGCGCGCGTGCGTTCCGCGAGGCCTGCGGGCCAGAGGCTGCGGCCGGCGACCGCCTCGAGGTGGTCGATGATGAGCGCAGAGTCCATCAGCACCGTGCCGTCGTCGCACACGAACGTGGGCGCCTTCACCACCGGGTTGATGCGGCTGAACTGCTCGAACGTGCCGAAGACCGACAGCGGGTCGTGCTCGAACGGAAACTCCAGCAGTTGCAGGGCGATCGCCACGCGGCGGACGTACGGGGAGTCGAGCATGCCGATCAGGCGCATCTTTCCAGTTCCTTGGGGTGGGCCGGCGCGACGCCGGCGGTTCGCTACGATAAGGCGTCGCGGGCCCATCGGGAAGATGCTCGGCTTGCAATTCACGCATGGCGACCATGCGTGCGCGGCATGGTCGGCTCAGTCGGAGAGCGCCACCACCAGGTCCAGCTCCACGCAGCCGTTGCGCGGCAACTGCGCCACGCCCACGCTGGTGCGCGCGTGGCGGCCACGATCGGGCCCCAGCAGGTCGTAGATCAGGGTCGAGGCCCCGTCCGCCACGGCGCTGTGCTCGATGAAGTCGTCCGTGCCGTTGACGAACACCGTCAGCTTCAATACCTGGGACACGCGTTCGAGTCCGCCCAGTTCGTCGCGCAGCGCCGCAAGCGAGCGCAGCAGCGCGACCCGCGCGCCCGCCTGCGCCTGCGCGAGGCTCACGTCGCGGCCCAGCTTGCCGGCGTGCAGCACGCGGTCGCCGTCGCGCGGCAACTGGCCGCTGACCCAGGCGACGCCGGCGTGGACGACGACAGCGGCGTAGCGAGCGCCGGGCGTCGCGGTGTCGGGCAGGACATGGCCCAGTTCGGTGAGGCGTTGTTCGAGGGTCATGGCGCGGTACGCAGTTTCGAGACGCCCAGCATCGCAGCGATCAGGCCGCGCAGACAGGCACAGCAGACGGGCGAGCGAGTCGCACTGTGTCCATCGGGCACCTGGCACAGCGCCGGTTCAGACCCCGTCTTCGGCCAGCAGCTCGCGCACCTGCGTCAGCTGCCGGCGCGACACCGCCAGCCACTCCTGCGTGGCGCCCACCTGCACGGCCCAGCCCTCGCCGTCGCCCTCGCCTTCCATGGGCGCGCGGCGTTCCAGCTTGGTGACCGCGGTACGCGCCACCAGGGCGTTGCGGTGGATGCGCAGCACGGCGTCGCCCAGGCGCTGCTCGAGGTCGGACAGCGAGTCGTCGAGCACGTAGGCGTGCGCGGGCGTGCGCAGCGTCACGTACTTCAGCTCCGCCTTCAGGTACAGGATGTCGGCCACCGGCACGCGCTGCACGCGGCCGCGGTCGCTCACCACCAGCACGGGCTGTTCCGCAACGACAGGCGCCGCGGCGGTGGCCACGGGCACCGGGCGATCCAGCCGCTGCGCGACGCGCACCAGCGCCTCCTGCAGGCGGGCGCGGCGCACGGGCTTGGTGAGGTAGTCGACCGCGTCGATCTCGAAGGCCTTCAGCGCGTGGTTGGCGTGGGCCGTCACGAACACGATGCGCGGCGGCCGGGACGCCGCGCGCAGGCGCTCGGCCAGTTGCAGGCCGTCCAGGCCGGGCATGTTGATGTCCAGCAGCACCAGGTCGGCGTCGTTGGAGGCCAGCCAGTGCAGCGCCTCGGCGGCGCTGCCCGCCTCGCCGGCCACCTCGGCGGCGGGCGAGGCGCAGTCGGCCAGCAGGCTGCGCAGCCGCAGCCGCGCCAGGTCCTCGTCGTCGACGATCAGCACCTTCAGGCGGTTCATGGTCGCGGCCTCCCCGATTCTCACAACGGCACCGCCAGGCGGACGCGAAAGCGCGCGCCGTCGATCGGGCCGGCCTGGAATTCCGACCTCAGATCATGCATCAGGCGCAGGCGCTCGCGCGAGCTCGCCAGGCCGATCCCGTGGCCCGGCGCCGACGCCGTGCCCACGGTGTTGATCACGTGCACCCACGCACGGCCGTTGCGCACGCGCGCGCGGATCTGCACGCGCCCGCCCGCGTCGTTGGGCTCCACGCCGTGACGCACCGCGTTCTCCACCAGCGGCTGCAGCAGCAGCGAGGGCACGCGCACCTCGGCGACGGCATCGTCCACGTCCCATTCCACCTCCAGCCGCTTGCCGAAGCGCATGCCCTCGATGGCCAGGTACAGGCGCGCCAGCCTGATCTCCTCGCCCAGCGTGGAATCGCCGTCGAGGGCGCCGAGCGCCGCGCGGAACAACTCCGAGAGGTCTTCCAGCACCTCCTCCGCGCGCGTCGGATCGACCCGCACCAGCGCGATGGCGGTGTTGAGCGTGTTGAACAGGAAGTGCGGCTGCACGCGCGACTGCAGCTCGATCAGGCCGGCCTCGGTGGCGGCGGGCAGCGTGGCGCGCACGCGCAGCTCCAGCCAGTGGTAGACCATGGCGCCCAGCAGCGCGCCGGCGCCGACGATGGCCGCGATGGGGGTGGCGTCGCCCGTGTCCAGCCCCAGGATGCGCAGCGGCAGGCAAGGCAGCCACGACGCGACGGCGCCGACCGCCGCCGTGCAGGCCAGGCGTCCCGGCCCAGGCAGGCGTGCCAGCAGGCGCTGCAGGCCGCAGCACGCCAGCAGCCAGGCCAGCGTCGCCGGCACGGCCACACTCGCGCCCACGAGGGCGTGCGCCATCCACATCGCGAGCGTGTTGCTGCCGAACGCCGACCCGGTCGCGACGATCACGGCGATGCCCAGCAACGCCCGCAGGACCGTGCCGGGTTCGCACAGCGTCGGCACGGCGGCGCGGCGCAGGTTGGCCACAGGTGCTTCTCCGAGCAGCGTGGTGGAGGCGATGACGGTGTCCATGAACCCGCATTGTGGGCGAGCCCGGGGGCATCGCACAAGGAAGCCGACATGCGGTCTCGCGAAGGCTGCGGGCGGTGCGCCGCCTACAATTGAGCCATGAGCGAAAATCAGTTCGACAAGAAGTCGCAGGCCTGGTCCGCCTTGTTCTCCGAGCCCATGAGCGAGCTCGTCAAGCGCTACACCGCCAGCGTCGACTTCGACAAGCGCCTGTGGCAGGCCGACATCGCCGGCAGCCTGGCGCACGCCGAGATGCTGGCCGCGCAGAAGGTGATCGGCCAGCAGGACTACGCCGACATCGCACGCGGCATGGCGCAGATCCGTGCCGACATCGAATCCGGCGCGTTCGAGTGGAAGCTCGAGCTGGAGGACGTGCACCTCAACATCGAGGCACGCCTCACGCAACTGGTGGGCGACGCCGGCAAGCGCCTGCACACCGGCCGCTCGCGCAACGACCAGGTGGCCACCGACGTGCGGCTGTGGCTGCGCGGCGAGATCGACGAGATCGCGGTGTTGCTGGTGGAGATGCAGAATGCGCTGCTGTCGGTGGCCGAGAGGAACACCGAAACCGTGATGCCCGGCTACACGCACATGCAGGTGGCCCAGCCGATCAGTTTCGCTCACCACCTGCTGGCCTACGTGGAGATGTTCGCGCGCGACGCCGAGCGCCTGGCCGACGTCCGGCGCCGCGTCAACCGCCTGCCGCTGGGCGCCGCCGCGCTGGCGGGCACCAGCTACCCGCTGGACCGCGAGCGCGTGGCGGCGACGCTCGGTTTCGAGGGTGTCTGCCAGAACTCGCTGGACGCCGTGAGCGACCGCGACTTCGCCATCGAGTTCTCGTCGTTCGCGTCCATCGTGATGATCCACGTGTCGCGCATGGCCGAGGAGATCGTGCTCTGGATGAACCAGAACTTCGGCTACGTCGACCTGTCCGACCGCTACTGCACCGGCTCGTCGATCATGCCGCAGAAGCGCAACCCCGACGTCGCCGAGCTGGCGCGCGGCAAGAGCGGCCGCGTGGTGGGCCACCTGATGGCGCTCATCACGCTGATGAAGGGCCAGCCGCTCACCTACAACAAGGACAACCAGGAAGACAAGGAACCGCTGTTCGACACGGTGGACACCGTCAAGGACACGCTGCGCATCATGGCCGAGATGGTGGGCGGCGAAGTCGATGCCGCCACCGGCGCGCGCCAGGGCGGCCTCGTGCCCAAACCGGAGGCGATGGAGCGGGCGGCCCGGCGCGGCTACGCCACCGCCACCGACCTGGCCGACTACCTTGTGCGCAAGGGCGTGCCGTTCCGCGATGCGCACGAGGTCGTCGCGCATGCGGTCAAGGTGGGCATCGACAGCGGCAAGGACCTGTCGGAACTGCCGCTGGACGTGCTCCAGGGCTTCCACGCCAGCATCGGCCGGGACGTGTACGACGTGCTGACGCTGCAAGGCTCGCTCAATGCCCGCCAGGTGATCGGCGGCACGGCGCCGGTCGAGGCGAGGCGGCAGATCGCCAGGCATCGCGCGCGGCTGGGCTGACTCCCCGGGGTATCAGCGACTCTATCCGGTCATCCTGCGCGAAGTCGCAGGATCCACCCCACGGGCAACGTCTCCTCCCGCGTGGATCCTGCGACTTCGCGCAGGATGACGGGCCTCGTGCCCGTCAACCCCACGCTCACTGCGGCAAGGTCAGCGTCACCCGCAGGCCGCCACCCTGCCGATTCACCAGCGCGATGCGGCCGCCGTGCGCCTCGACGATCTCGCGCGCCAGCGCCAGCCCCAGGCCCGTGCCGGCGCGCTTGGTCGAGTAGAACGGCAGCAGGGCCTGCGCGAGCACGGTCTCGCTCATGCCCGGCCCGCGGTCGGAGACCACCAGCAGCAGCTCGCCGCGCAAGCCCGTGCACGACAGCGTCACGGCTTCGGGGGGGCCGCCCGATTCGTGCGCGTTCTTCAGCAGGTTGAGCAGCGCCTGCTCCATCTGCCCGGCGTCGAAGCGCGCGCTGCCTTCCGGTGCCGGGCCGTCGAGCGCGAACCCGGTGTGCGCCTGCAGCCCGGCCAGGAAGCTCGCCCAGTCGACGTCCTGCACCTGCGGCGCCGGCAGCTTGGCGAAGCGCGCGTAGCCGTCCAGGAAGCCGTGCAAGTGGCGCGCGCGCTCGCCGATCGACTCGAACACGCCGATCGCACGCGCGTCGTCGCCGCGGCGTACCAGCTCGGCCCCGCTGTGCGCCAGCGACGAGAGCGGTGCGAGCGAATTGTTCAATTCATGGCTGAACACGCGGATCAGGCGCTTCCAGCTCGCCACCTCCTGGCGCGACAGCTCGCGCGTCATGCGGCGCAGCAGGTGCAGGCGATGCGGCCGCCCCTGCAGGCGAAAGCCGCGCTGCGAGACGTGGAAGGTCTCCTCGCTGCCGTCCACGTCGACGGAGAACAGCGCGTCCTCGCCGCCGGCCAGCGCGGCGCGCAAGGCCTGCGGCGCGGACTCCAGCAGCGCCGCGAACGCGACGCCCTGCAGGCTGCGGCCCTCGCCCAGCAACTGGCGGGCCGCGATGTTGGCGTAGGCCACGCGGCCGCCGGCGTCGGTCAGCACGAGCGCCACGGGCGTGTTCTGCACCACGGTGTCGAGCAGCAGCTCGCGCTGCACGAGATGCCGGCGCTGCTCGCGCAGGGCCTCGCCCAGCTCGTTGTGCAGCCGCACCAGCTCGCTCATCTCGCCGTGGCCCGCCGTCGTGAGCGACAGGCTGAAGTCGCCGTCGCGGTAGCTCAGCACCCCGCCCTCCAGCGCGCGCAGCAGCCGCGTCAGCGGCGCCAGCGCCACGCGCGCGGCCCAGGCGCACGGCGGCAGCACCAGCGCCGCCGTCCAGAAGATCGCCCAGGCGCCGCCAGGAGCCGTCCAGGCCGGCCCAAGCCCCAGCGACACGCGCAGCCAGCGCAGCGCCTGCGGCAGCGGCCATTGCGTGAGCGCCAGCCAGGCGAGCACGCCCGACAACGCCGCCAGCGTCATCAGCAGCTGCAGTCGCGCGCGCAAGGTGGTGCGCATCAGGTGGGCGGCAGCCCGTAGCGTTCGATGCGCCGGTACAGTGCCTGGCGCGACAGGCCCAGCGACTGCGCGGCCCGGCTCACCACGCCGTGGGCCGCCGCGAGCGCGGCCTCCACGGCGGCGCGGCTGGGTTCGTCGAGGTTGCGCGCGACCGCCTGCGCGGCCTCGGGCAGCCCCAGCCGCTCGCCGGTGACGGGCTGGCCGTCCGCCAGCAGCGCGGCGCGCTCGATGACGTTCTTCAGCTCGCGCACGTTGCCCGGCCACGCGTGCGCGCGCAGCGCGTCGCGCGCGGGCTCGGTGAGCACCGCGCGGCCGGCGAGGAAATGCTCGGCGAGCGGCAGGATGTCGTCGCCGCGCTCGGCCAGCGGCGGCAGGCGCACCTCGATCACGTTGAGCCGGTAGTACAGGTCCTCGCGGAACGTGCCCTCGCGCACCATGGCCTTCAGGTCGGCGTTGGTGGCGCTCAGCACGCGCACCTTCACGCGTCGCGTCTGGTTGGAGCCCAGGCGCTGGAACGTGCCGGTGTCGAGCACGCGCAGCAGCTTCATCTGGCCGCCCGGCGGCAGGTTGCCGATCTCGTCGAGGAACAGCGTGCCGCCGTCGGCCGCGTCGAAGCGGCCGTCGCGGGCCTTGTTGGCGCCGGTATAGGCGCCGCTCTCGGCGCCGAACAGCTCGGCCTCGATCAGGTCGGCGGGCAATGCGCCGCAGTTGACGGCCACGAACGGCCCGCGCGCCACCGCCGAGTTCGCATGCACGATGGCCGCCACGCGCTCCTTGCCGCTGCCGTTGGGCCCGGTGACGAGCACCGGCACGTCGGAGCGCGCCACCTGGCAGGCCAGCTCGAGCGTGCGCAGCGTGGCGTCGGCCTCGAAGACGAGGTCGCCGAGCGAGAAACGCGCGGCCAGCGCCTGCTTGCGCGCGCGCCGCTCCTGGCGCGCCCGGCGCAGTTCGGCGCCGGCCTCGGCCAGCTCCAGCAGGTTCTCCACGGTGGCCAGCAGCTTGGCGTCGTCCCAGGGCTTGGCCAGGTAGTCGGCCGCACCGGCCTTGACCAGCTCCACCGCGCTTTCCAGGCGCGTCCACGCCGTGAGCAGCACCACGGGGACGTCGACGTGGCGCGCGCGGATCGCGCGGAACAGCGCGGCGCCCTCCTCTCCGGAGGTGGTGTCGGCGGAGAAGTTCATGTCCTGGATCACCACGTCCACCGACTCGCGCTCCAGGATCTCCAGGCCCTGCGCCGGGCTCAACGCGACCAGCGCGCGGATGTCGCGCAACGACAGCGCGAGCGCCAGCGCCTCGCCGACGCCCGGGTTGTCGTCGATGACCAGGACGGTGCGCATCAGGCGCCGACCCCGCGGCGGGTCATCAGGGCGGCGCCATCGATTCCAGCATCAGCTGGCAGTGGCGCGCGAGCAGCTCGATGGAGGTCTTGCGCAGCCGGTCGCTGTCCGCCTCGGCCAGCGTGTTCATGCCCGCGTCGGCATCCACCCCGCCCACCCGGGCCTGGTCGTGGATGAACTTGCTGCCGGCGGCGATCTGCGCCTCGTTCTGGCTGCGCCAGATGTCGTAGATCCTCTGGAAGCGCGGCGCGTAGTCGGCGATGCGCTCGGCGCATACCGCGGCCTGGCGCGGCAGCGTCACCGACTGGCCGTACAGCGACGCATCGGCTTCCGGGCTGTTGGACTGCGCGGCCGGGACGTCGGCCGCAAGGGCCGCGCCGCCGAGCAAGGCGAGTGCGGCCGCCGCGAGAAGTTGGGTTCGGAACATCATCCCGCCATTGTGCCGGGCTCGCGGCGGCAAACTGTGACCGAATCCTTCGGGACTTCCGCATGGTGGCTCGCGGGGGGGGTCAGGCGATGCCGCGCATGGCGTGCGCGGGCGGCAACGCGGCGGCGCGGCGCGCGGGCGCGAGCACCGCGACCTGGCCCAGGATCCACAGCGCCAGCGCGCCCAGCGGCAGGTAGACCAGCGGCAGGCGCGGCAGCTCGTACTGCGTCATCAGCCACTGGTTGATCGCGAACGCGCCCAGCATGCCCAGCGCGATGCCGGCTGTCGTCAGCAGCAGGTTCTCGGTCTGGAAGTAGCGCAGGATCTGCCCGCGCGTGGCGCCCAGCGCGCGCCGCGTGCCGATCATGCGGGTGCGCTGCTGCACCCAGAAGCTGGCCAGGCCGACGATGCCGAAGGCGGTCACCACCAGCAGCGCGACGCAGACGGCGGCCAGCAGCCAGACCATCGCGAGGTCGGACTTGTAGTAGTCGCCGCGCAGGTTCTCGAAGGTGCCGTGCGGCTGCGCGACGCGGTGCGGATCGACGCGGTCGAGCGCCGCCAGCGCGGCCTTCAGCACGGCTTCGCGTTGCGACGGATCGGTGCGCAGCACGTAGGTGCCGCCGTCGTACGTGGGTCGGATCGGCACGATGATCGAGAAGAGATCGCTCTGTTGTCCCGTCGCCGGACGGACCGTCACCAGGCGCTCGACCACGCCGACGATGGGCGTCGGGACGGTGCCGAAGAGGTAGATCGACTTGCCGACTGCATCGCCGCCCGGGAACAGGCGCTCGGCGACCGCGCGCGTCACGATCGCGCCGGGGACTCGGGAATCGGCGGACTTCTGGAACGCCTCGTCGTCGAGGATCTCGTCCGCATGGAAGTCGCGGCCGGCGATCACCCTCAGGCCGAGGACATCGGGCAGCCCGACGTCGCTCGTGTAGAACGTCGTCTCGATCGTCGGCGTCGGCTGGTTCGGAACCAGGCTGATGCCGACATTGGTGGCGCTGCGGCCGAACGGGATCGACGACATGATCGCCGCGCCGCGCACGCCCGGGATGGCCCGGAACGCGGCCAGATCCTCGCGCGTGAGAGCCACGGCATTCGTGTCGTTGCCGATGCCGCGCGTGCCCAGTTGCACGAGTTCGGTGTCGGCCAGGCCGCTGCCGAAGCGCACGAGCTGGATGCGGTTGGCGATCAGGAACACCGAGTTGCAGACGATGGCGCAGGTGAGCGCGATCTCCACGACGATCAGCAAGGCGGCCGTGCGATGTCGACGCAGCGTGGACAGGATGGGGCGAAGTTGAAGCATGGTCTTGGTCCTTCGTTGCGGGATCACGACGACTTGAGCTGGGCCGCGGGCGAGACTTCGCAGGCCCGCCAGGCCGGCAGCAGTCCGGCCACGATGCTCGCGCCGATCGCCAGCGCGAACGTGGTCAGCAGCGCGGAGGCATCGAGCGACACGAACTGCGCGCCGCGCGTCGTGCCGTGGCGCACGAACCAGACGCCGACGGCGGCGAAGACCAGTCCCAGCACGCCGCCGGCCAGGCCGATCGCGCCGGCCTCGACGAGGAACTGCGCGAAGATTTGGCGCCGCGGCGCACCCAGCGCGCGCCGCACGCCGATCTCGGGCGAGCGCCGCAGGCACTTGGCCAGCAGCAGGCCCACCGTGTTGACGAGGCACACGGCGAGGAAGCCGAACGCGAGCCACAGTTGCAGGCGCACGTCGGACGGCACCACGTGCTGCGACGACAGCCAGTCCATCACGTTGCGCACGCGCAGGTTCGGAGCCTGCTGGAAGCGTCCGGCGGCGCGTTGCTGCCCCGCGTAGCGCGTGATGTAGTCGAGATAGCCCGCGGCATCGGCCGGCGTGGCCACTTCCGCCCAGTACTGGATCCAGCTGCACGGCGCGTTCAGCTCGTGCGGCTGCGGCACGGCGTTGTCGCCCCAGCAGCTCATGCCGCCGGCGGTGCCCAACCTGCGCTCCAGCATCGTGCCGAAAGGGACGAACATGTCCTCGGTCGTCCGATAGCGGCCCAGGTTCAGGTCGAAGAAATACGGCACCGGCTGCCACGGCGCGAGCACGCCGATCACGCGCAGGTCGGCCCCGTCGGCGCGCACGCTGCGGCCGACGCTGTTCGCGCCGCCGAACATCTTGTCGTTGAACTCCTTGCTCAGCACGACCACCGGCGCGTTGGCCGAGTCGTCGGCGGCGCTCCAGCCCTGCCCATACAGGAAGGGCGTGCGGAACATCGGGAAGAAGTCGGCGGTCGTGTAGCGCGCCGAGACCCCGAACGGCCGCAGCCCGCCCGGCGCGCCGGCCTCCGGCTCCACATTGAACTCGCCGCCGGTCATCATCGCCTGGCGCAGCGCATGCTTGTCGCGCAGCAGCGCCTCGGCATCGAGGCGCGTCATCAGCGTGTCGGGCTCCTTGCCGGGTTCGACCGCCTTCTGCGGATCGCCGTCCAGTTGCACGCGCAGCACCTTGGCGCTGTCGCCCGGCAACGGGTCGCCCGACAAGGCGCGGAACGTCGTCAGCGTCGTCATGCTCGCGCCGATGCCCATGGCGATGGTGAGCACCATCAGCGCCGTGAGGCCGCGCGCGGAGCGGAAGCTGCGCAGCGCAAGGTCGAAGTAGTAGAGGAACATGGCTTGTCCTTCGCGGGTCACTGGAGCAGCGCATTGACGTTGGCAAGGTCGGCCTCGGTCAGCGCGCCGGCCGCCTGCTGCAGCTGCAGCCGGCCGATGATGAATTGATAGCGCGCCTGCGCGTAGGCGGCCTGCGCCTGCGCGAGCGTCTGGATCGCGTCGAGGACATCGGTCTGCGTGCGGTTGCCGACCTCGCGGCCCACGCGCGTGGCGGCCAGCGAGGACTGCGCCGCGGCGACCGCGTCGCGCGTCGCCCGCGCCAGCCCGATGCCGGAGACGACGCTGCCGTAGGCCGCCTTCGCGGTGCGCTCGACCGAGCGGCGCTGCGTCTCGAGGCTGTCGCGCGCACCGTCGCGCTGGTGCACCGCCTGGCTCACGCGCGCCTGCGTGGCACCGCCGGCGAACAGCGGCACGGTGAGCGTCAGCGCCACGGTGTTGCTCAGGCGCCCGCTGGTGTCGCCGTACGGCGTGCCGGTCGGACGGCCGAGGTTGAGGCCGGCGCTCAGCGACGGCAGGTGGCCGGTGCGCGCCGCATCGATCGAACTTTCGGCGGAGTCGACGCCCTTCTGCGCCGCCCACAGCGCCGGATTGCCCTGCAGCGCCGTGGCCACCCAGGCCTGCGGATCGGCCGGCACGGGCGCCACCAGGGGCAGATCGTCGCGCAAGGTCTTCAATCGAGTCGGCGCGCTACCGGTGATCTCGGTCACCTCGGCCACTGCGTCGACCAGCGCCTGGCGCGCGGCGATCGTGTTGCCGTGCGCCAGCGCCTGGTAGGAACGCGACTGGTCGACGTCCACCTGGGCGTCGAGTCCGGCCTTGTAGCGCTGCTGCGACTGTTCGACCTGCTGCGCGAACGCGTCCTCGTTGGCCTGCACGCTGATCAGCAGGTCGGCGGCCAGCAGCGCGTCGAAGTAGGCCGTGGCCACGCGCAGGCACAGGTTCTGGCGCGCGGCCTCGAGGGTCGCATCCTGCGCGTCGGCGTTGAAGTGCGCGGCCTTCAGCTGCGACCACAGGCCGGCGTCGAACACCACCTGGCTGACGCCCAGCGTGACGTCGGTGGTGTGCGAATTCGCGGTCGGCAGCGACGCGCCGGAGTCGCGCTCGCGGCCGATCGCCGCGGCGACGGACGCCTGCGGCAGCAGCGCGGCGCGGGCCTGGTCGGCGAGGTCGTAGGTGCCCAGACGCGCCGCGTCGGCGGCGGCCAGCACCGGGTCGTTGGCGCGCGCGAGGCGGAAGACGTCCAGCAGGTCGTCGGCGCACGCCGGCCGGCACGCGGCCAGCGCGCCCGCGAACATGCACGCCAGGACGACGACGCGCGGGCGCGATGCGGATTCACGCATGGAGCGGCGCCTCGCCCTGCGCGCGGCCGCCCAGCCGCAGTTCCTCGGACACGTCCACCACCTGCCCGTCGATCACGTGCACGTTGCGCTGCGCGCGCGCCGCCAGTTGCGGATCGTGGGTGACCATCACGATGGTGGCGCCATCGCGGTTGAGCTCCTCCAGCAGGTCCATGACGCTGCGCGCCATCTGGCTGTCGAGGTTGCCGGTGGGCTCGTCAGCGAGCAGCAGCCGCGGCTCGCCCGCCAGCGCGCGCGCGATGGCCACGCGCTGCTGCTGGCCGCCGGAGAGTTCGGCGGGATAGTGCTTCTCGCGCGCGGCCAGGCCCACGCGTTCCAGCGCGAAGCGCACGCGACGGCGGCGCTCTTCGGCCTTCATGCCGCGGTAGCGCAGCGGCACGTCGACGTTGTCGAACACGTTGAGGTCGGCGATCAGGTTGAAGCCCTGGAAGATGAAGCCGATCTTCTGGTTGCGGATCTTCGAGCGCGCGTCGTCGCCCAGCTGGCTCACGTCGATGCCGTCGAGCTCGTAGCGGCCCGCGGTGGGCGCCTCCAGCAGGCCGGCGATGGTCAGGAAGGTCGTCTTGCCCGAGCCCGACGGACCGGTGACGGCGACGAACTCGCCCTGCTTGACCTCCAGGTCGAACTGGCGCAGGGCGTAGGTCTCGACCGCTTCGGTGCGGTAGGCCTTGGACAGGCCGGTCATCTTCAGCATGCGGAATCCTCGTCAAAAGTGTTCAGTGGGCCAGGCCGACGCTGGGCTCGGCATGGAAGTTCTCGGCGCCGGACACGACGACGCGGTCGCCCGGCTTCAGGCCGGCCAGGATCTCGACGCGGTCGACGCTGCGCGCGCCCAGGCGCACCGGCGTCTTCACGGCCACGCCGTCGCGCACGACGTAGGCGTACTGGCCGCCCGATTCGTCGATGAAGCTGCCGGCGCGCACGCTCAGCACGTCGGGGCGCTGGTCGAGCAGCACGCGCACGGACAGGCGCTGGTTCTGGCGCAGCTGGTCCGGCATCGCCCCGTCGAAGCGAAGCCGCGCCTCGACCTGGTTGGCCACCACCTCGGGCGAGATGGCGCTGACGCGCGCCTTCCAGGTCTTGCCGTTGCCCGCGATCTCGCCGGGCATGCCCACCGCGAGGTCGCGCGCGAAGCTCTCGGCCACCTGCATCTGCACCTCCAGCTGCGACAGGTCGATCACGGTGAGGAGCTGCGCGTCCTTGGGCGTGCTCGCGCGCTCGGCGACGAACAGCTGGCCCACCTGGCCGTCCACCGGCGAGCGCACCGTGAGTTCGCCCACCTGGCGCTTCAGGTCGTCCACCAGCAGCAGCTGGCGCGCGTGGGCCTGCTCCTTGGCCTGGACGTCGAACTTCAGGCTGTCGTCCTTCGAATGCAGGCCGGCCTCGGCGTGGCTCAGCGCGATGCGCGCCTTCTCCAGCGCGTCGCGCGCGTGGTCGACCTGCATGCCGGCCGCGGCACCGGCGTCGAACGCCTTCTGCTGGCGCACGAGGTCGGTCTCGGCGGCCTTGACGTCGATGGCCGCGTTCTCGCGCGCGCCCTGCAGCGCGGCGTGCTGCTCGCCGGCGTCCACGCGGGCGCGCAGCGTGTCGGTCTGCAGCGTGTCGGCGCTGGACTGCTCCTGCGCCAGCTTCGCGGCGAGCTCGGGGCTGGCGAGGATGGCCAGCACCTGGCCCTTCCTGACGCTGTCGCCAGCGTGCACCCGCAGCGTGACCGCGCCGGCGGCCGGCGCGAACAGCGTGGGGCTGAACGCGGCGACCACGCGGCCCTCGGCCTGGATGTCGCGGACGAACGGGCCGCGGCTGACGTCGTCCAGGCCCAGGCGCTCCAGGCTCACCGAGCCGCCGGTGCCCAGCAACTGGCGCGCATGCGGCAGGCTCCACGCGCCGAGCGCAACGACGGCCACGACGGCCGCCGCGACCGCGAGGCGCCGACGCCGACGCTGCGGCGACTTGGCGAGGACGGTGTCTTGCGAGGAGGTGTCACGAATCATGAAGCCTGTCCGGGGCGGCGCGCGAGGGGCGCGCTGTCCGGCTTCATGTTTGCAACGACCGTGCCAAGGTCAAGCCGTCGCACCAGGCCTTGTGAATCAACGACTTGCGACGGCGAACCCGTCTGGCAACCGTGTCCGCGGACACTCGCGGACAGACGGCACGGACACTAAAACAGGCTCGCCCCGATGTTGATCAGCAGCGCCAGCACCGTGGTGTTGAACAGGTAGGCCAGGATGCAGTGCACCGACCCGATGCGCCGCATCGGCTTGGTGACGAAGGACACGTCGGCCGTCTGGCCCGAGGTGCCGATCACCGCCGAGAAGTAGAAGAAGTCGCCGTAGTCCGGATCGGGATCGTCGGGGAACTCGAGGCCCGGCTTGTGGCCGTGGCAGGCGGCCAGGTAGTAGTCGTGCGCGTAGTGCAGCGTGAACATCACCTGGATGAAGCCCCAGGACGCGATCACCGTGATGCCCGCCAGGGCGATGTGCGCGCCCTTGAGCCAGCCATGCAGGTCCTTGACGACGGCCAGCTCGAACGCGATCGCCACCAGGCTCGCGATGGCGGCGACCACGGTCAGGCCCAGGATCGCGTACTTGCCGTCGTCCTGCAGCTGCGCCCGGTGCCGCATGTGGCCCTGGGACGAGCGGATCATCATCAGGGCGGCCAGGGCGATGTACAGCCAGGCCGCCAGGTTCCATGCGAGCAGCCAGCGCGTGACGGGTTGCGAGGCGATCGACGTGGGCATCACCAGCCCCGCCAGCACGCCCAGCAACGCGACGATGTACAGGCGCGGCCGCACCTTGAACACGTGGACGAAGCGCTTCAGAGGACGAGTCATGGGGGGCCCTGGCAGGTAGCGCGCCGAACGGCGCGTGGCCGCATTGTCCGGTGCGCCGCGAGCGCCGGCGCCAAAAGCTGAAGGCGCGCTTGCGCACGGCGTGCGACGATGGGCGTCTGCACTGCCGGCGTCGATATCCACCAGGAGAACCCATGAGCAAGCTGTTGCTGCCCTACCTCGCGATCGTCGCCACGATGATGGCGCTGGACGTGATCTGGATCGGCGCCATCGCCCGCCCGCTGTACAACCGCGGCATCGGCCACCTGATGGCCGAGCAGCCGAACTTCGTGGCGGCCGTCGCGTTCTACCTGCTGTTCGCGATCGGCCTGATGGCCTTCGTCGTGCTGCCGCGCGCCGGCGGCGACTGGCAGAAGGCCGCGGCCTGGGGCGCCCTGTTCGGCTTCATGACCTACATGACCTACGACCTGACCAACCTGGCCACGCTGCGCGACTGGCCGCTGGGGCTGTCGTTCATCGACACGGCGTGGGGCTGCTTCGCCACCGGGTTGGCGGCGACGGTGGGCAAGGTGGTGGCGGACAAGGTGGGTTGACATGGACAAGCCGGCTCTCGGCGATACCCACCTGACCTGCCACGATTTCACGGACAGCCAGATCCTGATTCTTCGCCTTCAATCCGCCACGGTCAGGAACAGCGGCGAACTCCAGATCCTTGATTGATCGCGTTGCCGCGCGGTGATGTACAGCGCATGCTCGCGCCCCCGCGCCAGGTCGAGGCCGGAGATTGAAATCTGGCCCCTGACCTCGCGTGGCAGCGAGCTGGCGGTCACCCGCTCCAACGTCGCCTGCAACTCGGCGCCCGGCAGCTCGCGCGTGACATGGGACGCGGCGATCAGCTCTTCGCCCGAGAGTGCAAGGGTGACGGCAGGCGCATGCACGTGTGACGGCGGGTGCAGCGCATCACCCACTTTCACGTAGCCGTCGATCGATGCCTGCAAGGTGATGCGGGCGCCTGCCAGTTGCGATAGCTCGATCTCGATCGTGTCCTGGTCGCCGCTGGTCTCGGTGCGGAATCCGATGGTCGTCAGGTTCTCGCGCCAGCAGGTCTGCTCAGGATGATCCATGCCGCGGCCTTCGAAGCCAAGCACGGCCGCGCCCACGATCTCCACGGTGCCGTGCCACCAGGCGCCGCGGTAGCGGTCCTTGATGCGGGCGCCGCCGAGCCGCAGGCGGATGCGTCGCGACGAGTAGCCGGCTTCGGCGTGAAGGTCGCGCGACCAGACTTCGCGTTCGGCGTCGTACAGGCTTACCGTCTCCCAACCCTGGTCGCCGAGCAAGCGGTAGTCCAGGGGCACGGACGACTCCGAGCGGTAGACCTCGCCCATCCAATGGGAGCCCTGCTTGAGGCTCACGTGCGTGCGTTCACCGGTGGTCGCGAACGTGCGCCGCGCGCGCAGGGCCATCGCAACGCCGACGCGATCGAAGCGTTCAGCGACGATGCCGGTCAGGCCGCCGCGCGAACCGAACACGGCTGTCGCCGGGACCCCGCCGCCGCAACGACCCTGGTGCTCGTCGCTGTTGGCGCTGGCGCCGACACGGTAGCCGCGCTGCAACGCCTCGGCGTAGAGCCAGTGGAACTGACCCCAGGCCGATCCGAGTTCCACCAGCCGTTCCAGCTCCGGGTGGTGCCAGTCGAGCACGCAACGGCGTCCGCCCACGTGCGGAATCATGAGGTGGCCTTCCGGGTCGTCGCCGTAGGCCGCATAGAGTTCGTCGACCGGCCACGCGCCCGGACGGATCGCGCCGGCGGTCGTTTCATTCCACTCGATCGAGCGCACCATGCGCCCTTGTTCGTCGAACGGGAAACGCGGCCGGCCGTCGCGCAGGAACACCACGTTGCGATCGCCGCCGGCGCTGGAGTTGCCGCACCACTCGGTGCCCGGGTAGCAGACGAACCGACCCGGTTCGTTCAGTTCGGCGATGAGGTCGACCGCCTTGTTCCAGCGCGGCTCGGTGATGTTGAAATCGTTGGCCGTGTAGCCCAGCACGTCGAGTCCCGCGACGTCGCGGCCGTAGCTGAGGTTGTAGAGCGTGTCGTTGGTGCCGATCGTGTCGTCGGAATGCACGTGAAGGTCACCGTACAACGTGCGCAGGCCCGTCGTGCCCGCAGGATCGATATCGACGTGGCACTGCGCCTGCGCGACGCCGGGCGATGCCACGCTGGCCACCAACCGCCACTCTCCCGGACGATCGAACGCCAGCCCGGCGATGCGGGCGATGGCCCATCCTTCGCCGGACAGCGTGAACGGACGCACCTCGACGGGTCCGTCCGGCCCTTGCAGCGTCAATTGGCCGTGCATCGGCGTCTGGCGGCAGGTGTTGCCCCAGGCATCGTCGGCGCGCAGGACCAGGTCGAAGCGCTCGCCCGCGCCGACGAGCCGCGGCGCGATGGCGTGCAACTGCACCGGCGCGCCCGGGACGATCTGCACGACGACGTCGCCCGGCACCTCGGCGAACTTGGAACTGCCCAGCGGATCGATGAACATGCGGAAGCGGAAATCTTTTTCCACGAAGCTCTGCACGCGGGTGCCGGCTCCGCCCTGGCGACGATCGCCCAGGCGCAGCACGATACGGTCACCCGGCACCAGGTAGCCATCGACAACGTCGACGATCACGGCCTTCTGGAACGGGCGCTCGTGACCCTTCTGGTCGAAGCGCACCTTCAGATGCTGCACGGTGGACGGGCTCTGTCCGGGCACGAGCGGGCCGGCCTGGTACTCGGCCGAGACGTAGTTCGGCGCGGTCGGATCCGACGTCTGGAACAGCGCCCAGTCCGAATAGAACTTGAACGCGAGCTTGAGCCACGCGCCGTCGGCCAGGCCGATGCCGCCAACCTCGTAGACGATCTGCAGCTCGGTCCATTGCCCGGCCACGAGCTCGCGCTGAGCGCAGTCGAGCCGTCCGAGGAACGGCCGCGCCTTGTTGCGTTCATACAGGCCGTGGGGCTGGATGTAGTGGCCGGCTTCGCGGGAAGGGTCGAACCCGGTCTCGGCCTGCGTGGGGTGGACGGGATGCACGGGATGGGTCATCGGAATTCCTGGACGAGCCACGGTTGGTAGCGCCGCTCGAGGCGGCGGAAGATCAGCGTTTCCATCAGCCACGCGATGACGCCGATCATCACGATGCCCAGGAGCACCTGGCTTGCGTTGCCTGTCTGGCCGCCCATGGACACCATCCAGCCGATACCGCGCGTGGCGCCGATCATCTCGGCCGCGACGAGGGCGCGCCAGGCTTGGCTGAAACCGATGCGCAGTGCCGCGGTGATGGCGGGAAGCGAGGACGGCAGCACCACGTGCCACACAAGCTGGAAACGATTGGCGCCCAGAACGCGCGCCGCGCGCAGCTCGCCGCTGCGAATGCCTTCGACGCCCTGCTGGATGGTGATGGCGACGGGGAAAACCGCGGCAATGAAGATCACCGCCATGATGGCCGTGTACCCGAGGCCGAACACGATCATCGTGAGGGGTGCCCAGGCGATCGGCGGTATTGACATGAAAGCGGCGTTGAGCGGCGTGACGAACTCGCGCAGGGAGCGCGACAGCCCGGCACCCGCGCCGATCGCGAAGCCAGCCACGACCGCAGCGCCGAATCCGCCCGATTCCTCCCACAGGCTGGCAAGCAACTGTGCCCAGAGCTTGCCGCCTTGCAGCCATCGCCAGCCTTCGTGTGCGACCTCCCAGGGCTGTGGCAGCACGTAGGAAGGAAACTGGCTCGCCGTCAGGATCCACGCCACGAGCAGGCTGGGCATCGCAGCCCAGCCCCAGTCGAAGCGCCGACGTGGCGAAGGCGGAGCCGTCGTCGGCGCACTGCGCGAGGATCGCGCGAGCGTGCTGGCAGACCTCACCGACCGATCTCCGCTCTTTGCTGCCACGACAGATCGACCACCTGCTCGGCCTGCATCGGCCTGGCGAGGATGCCTTGCGCCAACGAGTCGTTCATCAGCGCCTGGATGAATTTCAGGTCGGAGGGTTCGAAGCGGGCCGACCACCCGAGCCGCTTGCGGGCTTCCTTGACGACGGCCGCAGGCGCCAGGGTCGCGCCGCTCACCGTCTGGACAGGAGGGATCTGGAACGCTTCGGCGATCAGCCTGTCCGCTTCATCCGGATGTTCGTTGATGAAGGCGATGGCCTTGCTATGCGCACGCAGCACGTGCACGACATCGTCCGGCCGTTGTGCCATCGTGAGCGGCACCGCGGCGATCACATACCACGGATAGTGCGGGATGGCCCGGTTCACGTCGAGAAGCATCTTGCCAGTG
>Ga0302151_10000007_pt1 | contig 125394 bp, 117 predicted proteins | sample I_Bog_N1_3_FD_192428 | JGI IMG/M metagenome (GOLD analysis project Ga0302151, IMG submission 192428) | Peat permafrost microbial communities from Stordalen Mire near Abisko, Sweden - I_Bog_N1_3 | ecosystem: Environmental > Terrestrial > Soil > Wetlands > Peat | place: Sweden: Abisko...
GGGGCTCGTGTCGCTGGTGGATACTCACCGGCGCTTCCAGCGTCGCTCATGAACCGCCGTATGCGGAACCGCACGTACGGTGGTGTGGGAGGACGGAGGGGGCAACCCCTCCTCCTACCCGATGCGACCGCCCGACGCACGCTCGCCTGAGGTGCGCCCCGGGGCCGGGGGCCGCGATTCGCGAGTATTCTCGGCCACGATGCTGCCGTTCATCCTCCGTCGACTCGCCCAGGCCGTGCTCGTGCTGCTCGTCGTCGGCATGGGCGCGTTCTCGCTGTTCCAGTACGTCGGCGATCCGGTGAGCAACATGGTGGGCCAGGACGCGACCCTTGCGCAGCGCGAACGCCTGCGCGGCGAACTGGGCCTGGACAGGCCGGCGCCGGTGCAGTTCGCGCGCTTCGTCGGCCACGCGCTCGGCGGCGACTTCGGCGTCAGCCTGCGCCAGGGCCGCGAAGTCTCGGTGCTGATCGCCGAACGCCTGCCCGCCACGCTGGAGCTGTCGGTCGTCGCGGCCGCGCTCGCGCTCGCGCTCGGCATCCCGTTGGGGGTCTACGCCGCCTTGCGGCGCCGGCATTGGGACGCCAAGTTGACCATGGCCGTGTCGCTGCTCGGCGTGTCGCTCCCCACCTTCCTGATCGGCATCGTGCTGATCGAGATCTTCTCGGTGCTGCTCGGCTGGTTCCCCAGCTTCGGCCGCGGCACGACGGTGCAGCTCGGCGGGTGGACCAGCGGCCTGCTCACCGCCGACGGCTGGCGCCACATCGCGTTGCCGGCGCTCACGCTGGCGGTCTACCAGCTGGCGCTGGTGATGCGACTCGTGCGCGCCGAGATGCTCGAGGCCCTGCGATCGGACTACGTGAAGTTCGCGCGCGCCCGCGGCTTGCCGGATCGCGTGGTCCATTTCGGCCATGCGCTGCGCAACACGCTGGTGCCGGTGCTCACGATCACCGGCCTGCAACTGGGCGGCCTGATCGCGTTCTCCGTCATCACGGAGACGGTGTTCGCGTGGCCCGGCATGGGCAGCCTGTTCATCCAGGCGGTGCAATTCCCCGACGTGCCCGTGATGGCGGCCTACCTGTGCCTGGTCGCGCTGGTGTTCGTCGTCATCAACCTCGCGGTGGATCTGCTTTACGCGGTCGTCGATCCGCGCCTGCGCGCGCACGCCGTCCCCGGCGAGGGACGGCGATGAAGCACAGGCCACCGGCCATCGAAGCGGCCGTCGCGGCAGATCGCGTCGCGGCACCGCCTGCGTCGCGCTGGCGGCGGCTGCGCCGAAGCGACCTCTGGCACGACTTCACGCACTCGCCGCTGGCCCTGCTCGCGGTGTTCGTCGCCCTGGTATGCGTGGGCGGCGCGCTGTTCGCGCCCTGGCTCGCACCGCACGACCCGTTCGATCTCGCCACGCTGGACCTGGCCGACTCGCACCTGCCGCCGGCATGGCTGGCCGACGGTCGCGCCACCTATGCGCTGGGCACCGACGACCAGGGCCGCGACATCCTCTCGGCGTTGCTGTACGGCGCGCGCATCTCGTTGATGGTGGGGCTCTGCTCGGTGGCCCTGTCGGTGCTGGTCGGCGTCACCACGGGCCTGGTGGCAGGCTTCGTCGGCGGCGTGGTGGACGCGGCGCTGATGCGCCTGTGCGACGTGATGCTGTCGTTCCCGACCATCCTGATCGCGCTGCTCGTCGACGGCGTCGGGCGCTCGCTGTTCCCGCACGCGCGCGACGTGCTGGCGTTCGCGGTGCTCATCTTCGCGCTGTCGTTCACCGACTGGGTGCGCTACGCGCGCACGGTGCGCGGCTCGACGCTGGTGGAGCGCCGCAAGGAGTACGTGCTGGCCGCGCGCCTCGTGGGCGTGTCGCGCGGCCGGCTTCTGCGCCGCCACGTGCTGCCCAACGTGCTGGGCCCGGTGCTGGTGCTGGCCACGATCCAGGTCGGCCAGGCCATCGTCGCGGAGGCGACGCTGTCGTTCCTGGGGGTGGGCGTGCCGCCCACCAACCCGTCGCTGGGCACGCTCATCCGCATCGGCAACGACTTCCTCTACGCCGGCGAGTGGTGGATCACGGTCTTTCCGGCGGCCACGCTCGTGCTCATCGCGATGAGCGTGAACCTGCTGGGCGACTGGCTGCGAGACGCGCTGAATCCGAGGCTTCGATGAGCGGGCCCCTGCTCGAAGTGCGCGACCTGTGCGTGGAGTTCCCCACGCGCCACGGCCCGCTGCGGGCGCTCGACGGCGTGAGCTTCGACATCGCGCCTGGCGAGATCCTGGGCGTGGTGGGCGAATCGGGTGCCGGCAAGTCGCTCACCGGCGCTGCGGTCATCGGCCTGCTCGAGCCGCCGGGGCGGGTGTGCCGGGGCCAGGTGCTGCTGGAGGGCAGCCGCATCGACGACCTGCCGCGCGAGGCGATGCGTCGCCTGCAGGGGCGGCGCATCGGCGCGATATTCCAGGATCCGCTGACCTCGCTGGATCCGCTCTACACGGTCGGACACCAACTGGTCGAGACCCTGCGCGCGCACTTCGCGCTGGGCACGAGCCAGGCGCGCGAGCAGGCCGTCGAACTGCTTCGCCAGACCGGCATTCCGGCGCCCGAGGCGCGGCTCGCGCAGTACCCGCACGAGTTTTCCGGCGGCATGCGCCAGCGCGTGGTGATCGCGCTCGCGCTGGCGGCCAAGCCTGCCCTCGTCATCGCCGACGAGCCGACCACCGCGCTCGACGTGGCGGTGCAGGCGCAGATCCTGCAACTGCTGCGCGGGGTGACGCAGGCGCGCGGCGCGGCGGTGATGCTCATCACGCACGACATGGGCGTGGTCGCCGAGACCTGCGACCGCGTCGCCGTGATGTACGCCGGACGCGTCGTCGAGATCGGACCGGTGGACGAGGTCCTGCAGCGGCCGGCACACCCGTACACGGTGGGCCTCATGGCATCGGTGCCGTCGCTGCACGACGCGCGCGACCGCCTCGCGCAGATCCCTGGCGCGCTGCCCCGCCTCGGCGAGATCCCGGCCGGTTGCGCCTTCCATCCGCGCTGCCCGAAGGCGAGCCCGCGCTGTCGCGAGGAGCGGCCTGAGCTCGCACTCGTGCGGCGCACGCGCGCCGCCTGCTGGTGGCCCATGGTCGAGGGCTTCGCCGCGCCATGACGACCGCCGAGCGCGCGTTCGAGCGACCCGTGACCGATGCCACGGTCGTCGTGGAGGCACGCGGCCTGGGCCGCACCTTCGGGTTGCACACGCCCTGGACGACCCGCCTGGTCCATCGCAACGCGCCGCGCCGCATCGTCGCCGTCGACGACGTGAGCTTCACCATCGCGCGCGGGCGCACGCTGGCGCTGGTGGGCGAGTCGGGTTGCGGCAAGAGCACGCTGGCACGGCTGATGGTGGGGCTTGACGTGCCCACGCACGGCAGCGCCTGGCTGGACCGCGTCGACGTGCAGGCCACGCTCGCGGGCCCGGTCGACGCGGCGCGCGCGCTGCGACGACGCATGCAGATGGTCTTCCAGGACCCGTACGCCAGCCTCAACCCGCGCTGGCGCGTCGGCGACATCGTGGCCGAGCCCCTGCTGGAACAGCGCCTCATCCTGCCGGCCCAGGCGCCCGCGCGCGTGGCCGCGCTGCTGGCATCGGTGGGCCTCGACGGCATCGACACGCGCCAGTTCCCGCACCAGTTCTCGGGCGGCCAGCGCCAGCGCATCTCGCTCGCGCGCGCGATCGCCACCAGCCCGGAATTCCTGGTCTGCGACGAGCCGACCTCGTCGCTCGACGTCTCGGTGCAGGCCCAGGTGCTCAACCTGCTGGTGGACCTGCAGCGCGAGCGCGCACTGACCTGCCTGTTCATTTCGCACAACCTGGTGGTCGTGCGCTACGTGGCCCACGACGTGGGCGTGATGTACCTGGGCCGCATCGTCGAGCTCGCGCCGCGCGAAGAACTGTTCGCCGCGCCGCGCCATCCGTACACGCGCATGCTGCTGGCCGCGGTGCCCGACCTGAAGGGCCGCGGCCGCGAGCGCGCACCAGTGCTGGGAGAGGTGCCCGATCCGTTGTCCCCGCCGTCGGGCTGCGCGTTCCACCCGCGCTGCCCGCTGGCCAATGAACGCTGTCGCGTCGAGCGGCCGGCATTGCGGTCTGCGGGCGTGGTGCGGGTGGCCTGCCACGCCGTCGAGGAAGGGCGACTCTAGGAGTCTCCTACGGCGCCACCGGAGGAAGGGTCTGCGCGCTGGCCGCGCTGGCCGCAGGCCGGGCCGCCGGGCCACCCGGCGCCGGCAGGAACAGCGGACCCTTCTGGCCGCACCCGGCAAGCGCGAGGACGAACGCGCACGCGCACAAGACTGCACGCGGCGCAGGGCCGCGATGCCCCGCTAAACTCGAACCCTGGCTTTCATTCATTCCACGGATTCTATCGACCATGTCGACCCCGACGCCGCACGACACCGAATACCAGGCCGCGGCCGAGCGCCTGCTGGCCGCGATCGAGCGCCAGTGCGACGACTGGCTGCAGCAGGGCGCCATCGACATCGACACGAATCGCGCCGGCAGCCTGGTGGAGCTCGAGTTCCCCGACGGCAGCAAGATCGTGGTCAACAAGCAGCCACCGTTGCACGAGATCTGGCTGGCCGCGCGCAACGGCGGCTTCCACTTCAAGCTCGCCGACGGCGGCTGGCGCGACACGCGCGACGGCGTGGAGTTCTTCGCCCGCCTGTCCGAAGAGGCGAGCCGCCAGGGCGGCAAGACACTGCGTTTCGTGCCGGCCTGACGTGGCCACTGTCCTCGTCCCGCTGCCGCGGCGTGACTTCGACCCGACCGAGGCCGGCGTGCCCTGGCGCGTGCTGACCGACGCTGGCCACGCGTTCGTGTTCGCCACGCCCGACGCCGCACCGGCGCAGGCCGATCCGCGCATGTTGAAGGGCAGCGACCTGGGCTTTCTCGGGCCGGTGCTGCGCGCGCAGTCCAACGCGGTGGCCGATCACGACCGCATGGCCCAATCGACGGCGTATCGCGCGCCGATCGCCTGGTCGGCCATCGCCGCCGGTCTGGCGGCCGGCCGCTATGACGCGTTGCTGCTGCCCGGCGGCCACGCGCCGGGCATGCGCGAGTACCTCGAATCGAGCGAACTGCAATCGGCCGTCGTCACGTTCTTCGAACGCGACCTGCCGGTGGCCGCCATCTGCCACGGCACGGTGCTCGCGGCGCGCTCGCGCTTGACGCACGGGGGCGGCGCGGGACGCAGCGTGCTGTACGGGCGCCGCACCACGGGCCTCACGCGCCAGCTCGAGATGCTCGCCTGGCGGCTGACGCGCCATCGGCTTGGCGACTACTACCGCACGTACCCACAGACGGTGCAGGACGAGGTGGCCGCGGCGCTGCGGGCGCCGAAAGACTTCCTGTCCGGGCCGCCCGCGTTGCTGCGCGATTCCGATCGCCTGCAGCGCGTGGGCTTCACCGTGCGCGACGGCCGCTACCTGTCGGCGCGCTGGCCGGGCGACGCCCACCGGTTCGCGCACGAACTGGCGGGCATGCTGGCCGAGCCGCGCTAGTCTAGTTTCCCGTCTTGAAGAGATCGAGGATGCTCTTCTTCTCGTCGTCGGTGGTCTGCTGCGGCGCCTTGTCGTCCAGCCCCAGACCGGTCACGCTGTTGGCCGGCCCGAACTCGTCGTAGTACCACTCGCCGTTGACGTTCATCACGCCTTCTGGCGCGGTGAGCGGCTCCTGCGGCACGTCCTTCAGCGCGGTCTGCATGAACTCGATCCATACCGGCAGCGCGAGGCCGCCGCCGGTCTCGCGGTCGCCCAGCTTGCGCGGCGTGTCGTAGCCGATCCACACCACTGCCGCGAGCGAGGGCTGGAAGCCGCAGAACCACGCGTCCATTGAGTCGTTGGTGGTGCCGGTCTTGCCGTAGACGTCTGCGCGTTTCAGCGTGGAACCCGCACGTGCGGCGGTGCCGCTGTGGGCGACGGTATAGAGCAGCGACTCGATCATGAAGGCGTTGCGCGGCTCGATGGCGCGCATGTCGTCGGTGAACGGCTTCGGCTGCTCCTCGTGCAGCACCTTGCCGCGCGCGTCGGTCACGCGGGTGATCAGCATCGGATTGACGCGGTAGCCGCCGGTGGCGAACACGCCGTACGCGGTGGCCATCTGGATCGGCGTGACCGAGCCGGAGCCGAGCGCCATCGTGAGGTACGGCGGATGCTTTTCTGGATCGAAGCCGAAGCGCGAGATCCACTGCTGCGCATAGGCCGGGCCCACCGACTGCAGGATGCGGATCGAGACCATGTTCTTCGACTTCGCCAGCGCGGTGCGCAGCGTCATCGGCCCTTCGAACTTGCCGTCGTAGTTCTTGGGCTCCCACGGCTGGCTGCCGGTGGTGCCGGCGTCGAAGAACAGCGGGGCGTCGTTGACCACCGTCGCGCCGTTGAAGCCCTTCTCGATCGCGCTGGAGTAGATGAACGGCTTGAAGCTGGAGCCGGGCTGGCGCCAGGCCTGGATCACGTGGTTGAACTTGTTCTTGCCGTAGTCGAAGCCGCCGACCAGGGCGCGGATGGCGCCGGTGGCGGGCTCGGTGGCGACGAACGCGCCCTCGACCTCGGGTTGCTGCGTCAGCGTCCAGTCGCCCTTGTCGGTCTTCATGGCGCGCACGATCGCGCCCGGGCGGATCTGCACCTTCGGGTCGGCCTTGGCCGCCAGGCCCGAGGTGACCGGCTTCAGGCCCTCGCCGGTGACCGTCATCGTGTCGCCCGACTGCAGCACCGCCACCACCTTCTTCGGCGACGCCTCGAGCACCACGGCTGCCTTCAGGTCGTCGTTGTCGGGATGGTCGGCGAGCGCTTCGGCGATGCGCGCGTCGAGCGCCTTCGGGTCGGCCGGCAGGTCGACATAACCTTCCGGGCCTCTGAATTGCTGGCGACGCTCGAAGTCCATGATCCCGCGCCGAAGAGCGTGGTAGGCAGACAACTGGTCCGTGGAATTGACCGTCAGCGTCACATTCAGTCCGCGCGTATAGGCCTCGTCGCCGTATTGCGCGAAGACGAGCTGGCGGGCCATCTCGGCCACGTATTCCGCGTGGATCGGCGACTCGCTCGGTGCCCGGTATATCAAGACCTGGGCATGCGCAGCCTTGCGCTCGTCCTCGGTGATGAAACCGTTCTCGAACATTCGATCGATGATGTACTGCTGGCGCACCGTGGCGCGCTTCGGATTGGCGATCGGGTTGTAGCTGGAAGGCGCCTTGGGCAGCCCCGCGAGCATCGCCGCCTCGCCGATCGTGATGTCCTTGAGTGGTTTGCCGAAATAGATTTCGCTGGCCGACGCGAAGCCGTAAGCACGCTGGCCCAGATAAATCTGGTTCATGTACAGCTCCAGAATCTGGTCCTTGCTCAATTGCGACTCGATGCGCAGGGCCAGCAAAATCTCGTACAGCTTGCGGGTAAACGTCTTTTCGGTGGACAGGTAGAAGTTGCGCGCCACCTGCATCGTGATGGTGGAGGCGCCCTGGCTGCGCGCCTCGCCCACGTTGGCCAAGCCCGCCCGGATCACGCCGAGGTAGTCGACGCCCCCGTGGTGGTAGAAACGCGCGTCCTCGATCGCCAGTACGGCGTCGCGCATCACCTTGGGGATCTGGGCGATCGGGACGAACTGCCTCCTTTCCTCACCATATTCCCCGAGAAGCACTCCGTCAGAAGAAAAAACCCGTAACGGTAATTTCGGGCGGTAATCGGTCAAAGCGCTCAGCTCGGGCATCTTGGGATACGCGACAGCCAGTCCGATCGCCACACAGATTGCAACACCGAGTAACAGCGCCAACAGCACGCCGGCAAATGTCAAAAGGCTCCGAAGCACGCGCCGCGAAGCCCGCGCCGCCCAATGGGCAGAGGGGCCGCCGCGGGGCGCCGGGGCAGGAAGTTTCGCAGGCGTGCGGGCTGGATCGCTCATGAATGTGGGCCGGGATGTAAGCGCCGATTATAGAAACCGACAAGTCGAGCTTAAGCAACTTGCGTGTCGGTCGAAGTCCCGGAATCGCGGATATGCCGGGGCCGGCGCAGATTCACCATCTCTAATGGTGACCAAATGCCTTGAAAACGCGGGCATTCCCGCACACTAACTTTGTTTTCCTGTCGTTCTTGCTGATAGGATTGCCGCAAAATATCAACCCTGCGCTCACATACGAGCGCTGTCGGAGCATGTCCTCGTGTCAATTCTCGACAGCATTTTCGGCCGCAAGCATCCGCCCATGATCGGGCTGGATGTGAGCTCGTCCAGCGCCAAGCTGGTGGAGCTGGGCCAAACTCCCTCCGGTGATCTGGTGCTCGAGCGTTTCGCGAGCGAACCGTTCGAAAAGGGTTGGATCGCCGACGGCCAGATCGAGAAGTTCGACGAGGTCGCCGATGCCGTGCGCCGCCTGGTTGCCAAGAGCGGCGCCAAGACGCGCGACGTCGTCATGGCGATGCCGCAGTCGGCCGTGATCACCAAGCGCATCGTGCTGCCTGCCGGGTTGCGCGAGGCCGAGATGGAGATCCAGGTCGAGTCGGAAGCTCATCAGTACATTCCGTTCTCGCTCGACGAGGTGAGCCTCGACTTTTGTGTCATCGGGCCCAGCCAGAGTTCCGCGGGCGACGTCGACGTGCTCATCGCCGCGTCGCGCAAGGATCGGGTCCAGGATCGCCAGGGCCTGGCGGAAGCCGCCGGGCTGAAGCCGGTCGTGCTCGACATCGAGTCGCACGCCTCGCGCCTGGCCATGGGACGCGTCATCTCCAGCCTGCCCGAGCAGGGCAAGGACATGCTGGTGGCGCTGTTCGAGATCGGTGCCGACACCGCGGGCCTGAAGGTGTTGCGCGGCGACGAGATGCTCTACGACCGCGACCAGACCTTCGGCGGCGCGCAGCTCACGCAGCTCATTTCCCGCCAATACGGCTTCTCGTTCGAGGAAGCCGAGCAGAAGAAGCTCGCCGGCGACCTGCCCGAGGACTTCGAATCCACACTGCTGATGCCTTTCGTCGACAGCCTGGCTCATGAGATCGGCCGCGCGCTGCAGTACTTCTTCACCAGCACGCCGCACCACAAGGTGGATTACGTGATGCTCGCAGGGGGCACCGCCTCGCTGTCGGGCTTGCGCGAGCGCGTCAAGGAAGTGACCGGATTCGCCTGCCGCGTGGTCAACCCGTTCGAGAACATGAAGTTGGGAAGCGCCGTGCGGGAAGGCAAGCTGCGGCGCGAGGCGCCGTCGTACCTGACCGCGTGCGGGCTGGCGATGCGGAGGTTCGTGCAGTGATTCTGATCAACCTGTTGCCGCACCGCGAAGCGCGGCGCCAGCAACGCAAGACGGCGTTCTTCGCAGGCATCGGCTTCGCCGTGGTCTCCGGTGCCGCGGTACTGGGGCTCTGGTGGACCCTGGTCAATGCGCAGATCAACACGCAGGAAGACCACAACCAGTTCCTGTCCAACGAGATCAAGCGCCTCGACGCGCAGATCGCCGATGTCGCGACCCTCCGGTCGGAGATCGAGGCCCTGAAGGCGCGCCAGAAGGCGGTGGAAGACCTCCAGGCCGACCGCAACATGCCGGTCTACCTGCTCAACGAACTGGTCAAGCAGACACCCGAAGGCGTGTACCTCACCAGCGTGAAACAGGGCGGCCAGCAGGTGGCGATCACCGGCGTGGCGCAGACCAACGAACGCATCTCCGAATTCCTGCGCAACACCGCCTACAGCTCGCCGTGGCTCGAGAAGCCCGTCCTGGTCGAGATCAAGTCGCAGACGCTGGTCGTCGCGGGCAGCAAGGACCAGCGCCGGATGTTCGCATTCGTCATCGGGGTGACGCTCAAGCGCCCGCCCGCTCCGGGATCTGCCGCCAGTGCGGCGTCCGCCGCGGCACCGGCTCCGGCCGCTTCGACGGGGGCGAGGTAAGCATGGCTACTCAAGCAAAAGACCGAGGCGCCGATTTCGTCGCCGCCTTGCGCGGCGGGGTCGGCCAGTTCAACGACCTCAACCTCCAGCAGCCCGGACAGTGGCCGTTCCTGCCGCGTCTGACGGCCTGGACGATCGTGGCCGTCATCGTGGTCGTCATCGGGTGGTTCGCGGCGCTCAGCGACCAGGCCAACGACCTGCAGGCGGCGCGCGACAAGGAGCCTGCGCTCAAGGCCGAGTACCGCAACAAGCTGGCCCAGGCGATCAACCTCGATGCCCTCAAGAAGCAGAAGGAAGACGTCCAGACCTACGTCACGCAGCTCGAGAAGCAGCTGCCGGGCAAGGCCGAGATGGATGCGCTGCTGACCGACATCAACCAGGCCGGCGTCGGCCGGGGCCTGGTGATCGAGCAGTTCATCCCGGGCCAGACCGAGACCAAGGAGTACTACGCGGAGCTGCCGATCGCCATCCGGGTGACCGGACGCTTCCATGACATCGGCGCCTTCGCGGCGGACATCGCCTCGTTGTCGCGCATCGTCACGCTGCACAACCTGTCGATCACGCCGGACTCTAAGTCGGCTGGCGGTGGACTTTCGATGGAGGCGACGGCGCGCACCTATCGCTACCTGGATCCGGCCGAGGTCGTCCAGTCTCGCGCGGCCAGTGGCGCCGGAGGCAAGAAATGAAGCGAATCCTCTGCATCACGGCGGGAGCGCTGATGTTGTCCGCGCTCGGCGCGTGTACCGCCGACAACGACGAACTCATCTCGTGGATGGAGCAGCAGCACAAGGAGGTCAAGCCCAATGTGCCGCCGATCTATCCGCCCAAGAAATTCGATCCCCAGGCCTACCTGGGCGTGACCGGCGTCGAGCCCTTCGGCAGCCAGAAGCTGATCGCGGTGGGCAATCCGTCCAGCGGCAAGTCGAGTGCGCTGCTCGCGGCCGCGAAGGCGCACGCCGCCCAGGAACTCGAGTCCTATCCGCTCGACAGCATGGCCATGGTCGGCTCGCTCCAGCAAGCCGGCAAGACGCACGGGCTGTTGATGGTGGAAAGCCGGCTCCACGACGTGACGGTGGGCGACTGGATCGGCCAGAACTACGGCCAGATCACTGGCATCTCGGACTCGCAGATTACCTTGCGGGAAACCGTGCAGGACCCCACGGGTGAATGGATAGAGCGCACCAGCACCCTCCAGATTCAGGAGAAGGCGCGATGAACAGCAGTCAGGAGAATCGGACTATGCGGACTTGGACCGCGGGAGCAGCGCTCGTTCTGGCGTTGGGGTTGGGCTTTCCGATGGCGTCCTGGGCCGAGCCCAGGATCACATCGGTCACAGGATCGCAGCAGGGTGGCACGGACGTCGTCCGCGTCGAGCTCAGCGAGGCGTTGACGGCGATCCCCGCCGGCTTCGCTGTGCAGGCGCCGCCGCGCGTGGCGATCGACCTGCCCGGCGTCACCAATGCATCGGGCAAGTCGTCGATCGAGCTGAACCAGGGCAACGTGCGCTCGGTCAGCGTGGCCAGCTCCGGTGACCGGACCCGCATCGTGCTGAACCTGAAGGTGCCGTCGAGCTATCACGCCGAGATCCAGGGAAAGACGCTGCTGATCTCGCTGGAGGGCGGCACCTCCGTGCCCTCCGCCGCCGCGCCCGCGCAGGCCGCGGACGCGCACTTCGCCAGCAGCCAGAACGCCGATGTCCTCGACCTGCGCGACATCGACTTCCGCCGCGGTACCGACGGTGCCGGGCGCATCGTCGTCAACCTGCCCAGCACGCAGGTGGGCGTCGACCTGAAGCAGCAAGGCAAGGAGCTGGTCGTCGACTTCCTGCGTTCCAGCGTGCCGGAGCGCCTGCGTCGCCGCCTGGACGTCTCCGACTTCGGCACGCCCGTGCAGACGATCACCACCACCCAGGCGGGCGATCACGTGCACATGGTCATCACGCCGACGGGCGCGTGGGAACATAGCGCGTACCAGACCGACAACCAGTTCGTGCTCGAGGTGCGTCCGGCCAAGGCCGACCCGAACAAGCTCGTGCCGGGCCAGGGCTACACCGGCCAGCGCCTGTCGCTGAACTTCCAGAGCATCGAGATCCGTGCGCTGCTGCAGATCATCGCCGACTTCAGCGACTTCAACGTCGTCACCAGCGATACCGTCACCGGTACCGTCACGCTGCGCCTGAAGGACGTGCCCTGGGATCAGGCGCTCGACATCATCCTGCAGAGCAAGGGCCTCGACAAGCGGCGCTCGGGCAACGTGCTGCTGATCGCCCCGAAGGACGAACTGGCCGCCAAGGAACAGGTCGACCTCGAGGCGAAGAAGAAGATCGCCGACCTGGAGCCGATGCACATGCAGGCGTTCCAGCTGAACTACACGAAGGCGATCGACGTGGCCAACGGCCTCACGGGGTCGGGTACCAGCGGCGCCGCGGGCGGCGGCACGCGCCTGCTCTCGAGCCGAGGCTCGGTGGTGGCCGAGGCACGCACGAACCAGTTGTTCGTCACCGACACCCCGTCCAAGCTCGAGGAGGTCCAGGCGCTGATCGCCCGCATCGACATCGCGTCGCGCCAGGTGATGATCGAGGCCCGCATCGTCGAGGCCAACGACAACTTCGGCCGCGCGCTCGGCGTCAAGCTAGGATCGACGTCCGCCAATGCGTTCCACGTGGGCGGCAGCCAGTACGTGTCGGTCGGCGGAAACTACGAAGGCGTCGGCTACCAGACGGGCCAGGTCGCGGGTACCGCGCCTTACACAGACTCGCAGTTCGTGAACTTCGGCGCCAACGCCGGCGCGGTCAGCAGCACCTCGGGAGCCGCGACGCTGGCCCTGTCGCTGTTCAGCGCCAGCGCCAGCCGCTTCCTGAACCTGGAACTGTCGGCGCTCGAGGAGGACGGCAGCGGCCGCATCGTCTCCAGCCCGCGCGTCATCACGGCCGACCAGGTGCAGGCCGTCGTCGAAGCCGGCGAGGAACTGCCTTACCAGCAGGCCACGTCCAGCGGCGCGACCTCGGTCACGTTCCAGAAGGCGCAGATCCGCCTGCAGGTCACCCCGCAGATCACGCCGGAAGGCAACGTGATCCTGGACGTCGAAGTCAACAAGGACAGCGTGGGCCAGCTCACCAGCGCCGGCTACTCGATCGACACCAAGCACATCAAGACGACCGCGCTCGTCGAGAATGGCGGCACGGTCGTCCTCGGCGGCCTGTTCCAGCAGACCGAGACCAACCAGGTGGACAAGGTTCCGTTCCTTGGCGACATCCCCTACCTGGGCAACCTGTTCAAGAGCACGACCAAGGTTGTGGACCGCACGGAACTGCTGATCTTCATCACGCCGCGGATCATCACCGACCGCTCAGTCGCTCATTGAGGTCATGAAAATGAATTTCCAAGGTATCCAACAGGTGAAGGCGCTTCTCGCGGCGACGATGATCGGCATCGTCCTCGGGGGATGCAGTGCGGGTGGCAAGAACCCGGACACGACGACGTCGACGACGCCGACAGCGGCCAGCCTGAGCGTGAGCGTCGACAAGAGCACGCTTTCCAGCACGGGCTCCGACACGGCCACCATCACGGTCACGGCGCTCGACTCCAGCAACAACGTCGTGTCCGGTGCCTCGGTCGTCATCCAGCCGGACAGCGGCGTGCTCACGGCTTCGGGCACGACAACCGGTAGCACGGGCGTGCTGACCGGCGCCCTGACCATCGGCAGCGACCACACCGATCGCACGATCACTGTCGTAGTGACCTCGGGTTCCATCAAGAAGACCCTGACGGTGAACGTGACCGGCGACACCTTGAGTGCGACGGTCGGCTCGACGACGGCGGGCTCCGCGGCGACGATCCAGTACAGCCTGGTCGATGCCGGCAGCGTTGCCATCGCCAACGAGCCGATCACCGTCACGCTGACCGGCCAGGCGGCCGTGGCCGGCACCACCGACGCCAACGGCAAGTACACGTTCTCCTACACGATGCCCACCGCGAGCACCACCGTCACCGCGGTGGCAGCGGGCGTGACCACCACCAGCACCGCGACCCCGACGAACGGCAGCACCGTCATCGGCACCGCGGGCGCGGTGACCTCGGCCTCGTTGTCGGCCAACCCGACGAGCTTGGCCACTGGCGCTCAGAGCGAACTGCGCGCGCTGTTCATCGGCGCCAGCAACGCGCCGATCCAGAACGTGCGTGTGCACTTCATGATGAACGACACCAACAGCATCGGTGGATCGCTGTCCACCGACGCCAGTGACGGTACGCACAACGTGGTCTACAGCGACGCCAACGGTGTTGCGCGCTCCACCTACACCGCCGGTACGCGCGGCGGCGTCATCACGCCCGCGATGTGCTGGAGCCCCGCTGACTTCACCACGTCGGATTGCACCGGCGCCAATGAGTACAGCGTGAGCGGCTCGTCGCTGACGGTTGTGGCCAGTGGCGTCAGCATCGCGTGGGCGACCAACGGCAGCATCAGCGAGGACGACACGCAGAACATCTACTCGTTGAGTATCGTCGTGTCGGTGGTCGACGCTTCGAACCAGCCGATCACCGGCTCGACCGTCACCGGCTCGGTCGACATCCCGCGCTTCTACCGCGGCATCTACGGAATCCCCGTCGGCGGCAGTTCCTGGGTCACGGGCATCTTCGTGCGTTCCGGTGTCCCGGGTGCCTACTCCTACGCGCTCAGCAGCACGGTCTCTAGGCAGTCCTGCGACAACGAGGACATCAATCGCAACAACGTGCTGGAGGCCGGCGAGGACATGAACGGCAGCGGCGCGTTGGAGCCGTACAAGGCGAGCGTGACGATCGTTCCCACCTCCGCGGGCAGCAACGTGACGGATGTCTATGGCAAGGCCTACTTCACCCTGCAGTACGGCCAGAACTACGCGAGCTGGGAGGACGTGGTGGCGACGTTCACCACCACGGTGGAAGGCACGGAAGGCCACACCACGTTCACGAGCTCGCTGCCCGTGCCCGCGAGCGTCCTGACGACCGTTACGAGTTCGCCGGTGTTCCAGGTCAGCCCGTACAACATCCCCTTGGACGGCTTGAGCTTCCCCTGGATCGTCGGCACTACCGCAGTGGCCAATCCCGGTGTGATCTACCCGTCGCAGGCCACCTTCAATCTGTGCGATCCGCAGCAATGATCTACCGGAACTGAGCAGGGGACCTCACCGTTCAAGCAATCACCCTGATCGGCATGCCCGGTTGTGGAAAATCCACGATCGGGCGACAACTGGCGCGCATGCGCCAGTTGCCGTTTCTGGATTCCGACCACGAGATCGAGCGCTTCCTGGGCTGTTCCATCCGTGAGTTCTTCGATCGCGAAGGCGAGCCCGCCTTCCGCGATGTCGAGGAGCGCGTGATTTGCGAGACGCTCTCGGCGCCACAGGTGCGCGTCATCGCCACCGGCGGCGGCAGCGTGCTGCGTCCGGCCAACCGCGATGCGATGAAATCGTACGCCACCGTGGTCTATCTGCACACCCAGCCCGAAGACCTGGCGCGCCGCCTGAGCCGCGACACCCAGCGGCCCCTGCTGCAGGTGGCCGACCCGCGCCAGCGGCTGCGCGACCTGTACGCGGTGCGCGATCCGATCTACCGCGCGGTGGCCGACATCGTCGTCGACACCGCGCACAAGTCGGCCGCGATGCTGGTCAATCTGATATCCATGCAGCTGGACATGGGCATGGCGGCGCGCGAGGACGCAGAATAGCGGTCGATGCAGACCTCTTCCGAACTCCTCCAGCCGGCCGCCACGCGGGTCCAGATCGCGCTCGGCGATCGCAGTTATCCGATCCTGATCGGTGGCGACCTGTTGCGCGACACGCAGACCTGGGCGCCGCAGGCCGATCGCAAGGCCTTCGCGCTGATCGTCACGAACACGACGGTGAACACGCTCTACGCGGCCTCGCTTGCCGGGACGCTGGCGCCGCATTTCGCCCGCGTGCGCACGCTCGTGTTGCCGGACGGCGAGGTCTACAAGGATCTGGCCCACCTCAACCTGATCTTCGACGAACTGCTGGGCCAGGAGGCCGACCGGCGCACCGTGCTGTACGCGCTCGGCGGCGGCGTCGTCGGCGACATGACCGGCTTCGCCGCGGCCTGCTACATGCGCGGCGTCCATTTCGTTCAGGTGCCCACGACGCTGCTGGCCCAGGTGGATTCGTCGGTCGGTGGCAAGACGGCCGTCAACCACCCGCTCGGCAAGAACATGATCGGCGCGTTCTACCAGCCGCAGCAGGTGGTGTGCGACCTCGACGTGCTCGACACCCTGCCGGATCGCGAGATGTCGGCCGGGCTGGCCGAGGTCATCAAGTACGGCGCCAGCATCGACGTCGAATTCCTGGGCTGGCTCGAGCGCCACATCGACGCCTTGCGCGCACGCGACCGCGACGCGCTCACGCACGCCGTGCGCCGGTGCTGCGAGATCAAGGCCTCCATCGTCGGCGCCGACGAGAAGGAGACCGGGATGCGCGCCATTCTCAACTTCGGCCACACCTTCGGACACGCCATAGAGGCGGGCATGGGCTACGGCGCGTGGCTGCACGGCGAAGGCGTCGGCTGCGGCATGGTGATGGCGGCCGAGCTGTCGGCGCGCCTGGGCCTGGTCAGCACGGCATTCGCCCGGCGCATCGAGGCGCTGATCGCGCATGCCGGCCTGCCCGTGCGCGGACCGGCCAACCTGGCGCCGGCCCGCTACCTGGAGCTGATGCGCGTCGACAAGAAGGCGCAGGGCGGCGACATCCGCTTCGTGCTCCTGGATGGCGAGAGCCACGTCGTCGTCCGTGCAGCGCCCGAAGACGTGGTCGTCGACGTCATCACCGCGCTGACCGCAGCCGCCTGAAGTCCGCGTTCGACGTGATCGCCAGCCCGCCCGTCGAACGTCCACCCTATGCCAGCGATCCCGCGGCCTCGCGCGGACGCCGGCGCCCCGAGGCCGCGGCGCCCACGCGCACCGAGTTCCAGCGCGACCGCGACCGCATCGTGCACAGCACCGCGTTCCGCCGCCTGGTCTACAAGACCCAGGTGTTCCTCAACCACGAGGGCGACCTGTTCCGTACCCGCCTCACGCACTCGCTGGAGGTGGCGCAACTCGGACGCTCCGTGGCCCGCACCATGGGCCTCGAGGAAGACCTGGTCGAGGCCATCGCGCTCGCGCACGACCTGGGCCACACGCCTTTCGGCCACGCCGGCCAGGACGCGCTGGACGACTGCATGCGCGAGCACGGCGGCTTCGAGCACAACCTGCAGAGCCTGCGCGTGGTCGACGAACTCGAACTGCGCTACCCCGAGTTCGACGGCCTGAACCTGACGCTGGAGACGCGCGAAGGCATCCTCAAGCGCGTCACGCTGGCCCAGGCCCGCGTGCTCGAGGAACTCGAGCCGGGCGGCGTGGGCCATCGCTTCGTGGCCGGACTGCAGCCGGGCCTCGAGGCGCAGCTCACCAACCTGGCCGACGAGATCGCCTACAACACGCACGACGTCGACGACGGCATCCGCTCGGGCCTGCTCGATCACGCGCAGCTCGACGACGTGCCCCTCTACGCGCGCCTGCGCGACGAGGCGCTGGACGCGCATCCGCGCCTGCGCACGCTGCCCGCGCGCCGGCTCGTGCACGAGACGCTGCGGCGCATGTTGTCGCAGATGATCTACGACCTGATCGCCACCAGCCAGGCCGCCATCGCCGCCGCCGCGCCGGACAGCCCGCAGGCCGTGCGCGCGCTGCCGCTGCTGATGCGCTTCAGCGCAGGGATGCGCCACGAGAGCAGCGAGCTCAAGCGCTTCCTGTTCGCCAACCTCTATCGCCACCCGGCGGTGACCTCCACCACCGACCGCGCCCGTGACGTCGTGCGCGCGTTGTTCGCGATCTATGTCGACCGCCCGGCCGAGATGAGCGAAGAGTTCCAGCAGGCCGTCGACCGGCCGCGCGCGGTGGCCGACTACATCGCCGGCATGACCGACCGTTTCGCGCTGAAGGAGCACCAGCGCCTCACCGGCCAGGCGCTGTTCGGCAACGCCTGGTCGTCCTTGGGGAGCTCCGCGCCGCCAGCAACGTCATCCTGCGCGTAGCCGCAGGATCCACGCGCGCCACGACACTGGATCCTGCGACTGCGCGCAGGATGACAACCATTGGCGTCGCCCGATCGCCGGTCTGCGGGTTCCTCACAAGAGCCTAACAATAGGGGTCAGCTAAACTGCGGCAATGGCCCGCCTCACCCGTCTCTCGCTGCCCGGCCTGCCGCACCACCTGATGCAGATCGGGAACAACCGGCAGGCGATCTTCGTCGACGACGAGGATCGGCAGGCGTGGTGCGCCCATCTGCGCGAGGCGAGTCTCGTGGCCCGCGTCGACATCCACGCCTACGTGCTGATGTCCAACCACGTGCATCTGCTCGCGACGCCGCGCCACAGCGCCGACGGCCTGAGCACGATGATGCAGTCGCTCGGCAGGCGCTACGTGGCGGGGTTCAACCGGCGCCATGACCGCTCGGGCACGCTCTGGGAAGGGCGCTTCAGGGCGGCGCTGGTCGACCCGGAGGATTCGCTGCTCCCCTGCATGCGCTACATCGACAGCCATGCCCAGCGCAGCGGCCTGGTGGCCGATGCCGCCGACTACGCCTGGTCCAGCTGCGCCCATCACCTGGGCCGCCGGCGCGACCCGTTGATCGTCGACCACGCGCGCTACTGGGCCCTCGGCAACACGCCCTTCGAGCGCGAAGGCGCCTTTCGCGGCTTCCTGGAAGAGGGCGTGAGCCTTCGCGAGGCGCAGGCCATCTCGCAGGCGACGAGGCGCGGCTGGCCGATCACCGGCGCGGACGGGCAACAGCGCCTGGCGGCGTTGCTCGGACGCGAGATCGTGCCGCGGCCACGCGGTCGACCGCGTCGAGCCGAACCGCCGACCGCCTGACGCGCGCCACACCGGGGTCGTTGGCTCCGGCAAAGCCGTGCCGCGTCAATACCCGACGAAATCATTGCGAAAGCGCGGGCTGCACGGGGGCACAACAGTTTCGAATCCTGGCGTGAGCGCCTTCGGCCGTGCAAATGCACCACTTCGATGCCGTTGCGGCCATGTTCAGCTCATTTTTTACTATGGCCCTATTAAATACCGCACCATCACAATGCAATCACTATAAACACTACTGACCCCCTTTTAACGGGATTGCTAGGGAGGGCGGCCGTGGTTTATTGTTCGGTTTTTCCAGCGCTGAAGAAGGATTCGCCATGAGCAAGGCAGCCCAAGGGCAACCCACCTCGATGACCGACATCGCCGCCGCGGCCGCGGGCGGGCTGTACGACGCGTCTCGCGAGCACGATGCCTGCGGCGTCGGCTTCGTGGCGCACATCAAGGGCCAGCGCGCGCATTCCATCGTCAGCCAGGGCCTGAAGATCCTCGAGAACCTCGACCATCGCGGCGCCGTCGGTGCCGACAAGCTGATGGGCGACGGCGCGGGCATCCTGATCCAGATCCCCGACGAATACTTCCGCGCCGAGATGGCCGCGCAAGGCATCGAGCTGCCACCCCCCGGCGAATACGGCGTCGGCCAGATCTTCCTGCCCAAGGAACACGCGTCGCGCCTCGCCTGCGAGCAGGAGCTCGAACGCGCGGTGAAGGCCGAGGGCCAGGTGCTGCTGGGCTGGCGCGACGTGCCGGTCGACCGCGAGATGCCGATGTCGCCCACCGTGCGCGCCAAGGAGCCGGTGCTGCGCCAGATCTTCATCGGCCGTGGCGCCGACGTGATCGTGCCCGACGCCCTCGAGCGCAAGCTCTACGTGATCCGCAAGACGGCGTCGGCCGCCATCCAGGCGCTCAAGCTCACGCACAGCCGCGAGTACTACGTGCCCAGCATGAGCTGCCGCACGATCATCTACAAGGGCCTGCTGCTGGCCGACCAGGTGGGCAAGTACTACCTCGACCTGGCCGACGAGCGCGTCGTCTCCGCCCTGGCCCTGGTGCACCAGCGCTTCTCCACCAACACCTTCCCGGAATGGCCGCTGGCCCACCCGTACCGGATGGTGGCGCACAACGGCGAGATCAACACCGTCAAGGGCAACTTCAACTGGATGCGTGCCCGCGAGGGCGTGATGAAGTCGCCGGTGCTGGCAGACGACCTGAAGAAGCTCTACCCGATCAGCTTCGAGGGCCAGTCCGACACCGCCACGTTCGACAACACGCTCGAGCTGCTGACGATGGCCGGCTACCCGCTCGCGCACGCCGCGATGATGATGATTCCCGAGGCCTGGGAACAGCACGCCGTGATGGACCTGCGCCGCCGCGCGTTCTACGAGTACCACGCCGCGATGATGGAGCCGTGGGACGGCCCGGCCGCGATGGTGTTCACCGACGGCAAGCAGATCGGCGCCACGCTCGATCGCAACGGCTTGCGTCCTGCCCGCTACATCGTCACCGACGACGACCTCGTGGTGATGGCGTCGGAGTCGGGCGTCCTCGACATCCCGCAGAACAAGATCATCAAGAAGTGGCGCCTGCAGCCGGGCAAGATGTTCCTGATCGACTTCGAGCAGGGCCGCATCGTCGACGACGAGGAGCTGAAGAACCAGTTCGCGTCGGCCAAGCCGTACCGCCAGTGGATCGACAACGTGCGCGTCAAGCTCGACGAGATCCCGGTACTCGCGGCGCCCGCCGTGGAAGAGGACGCCGGCACGTTGCTCGACCGCCAGCAGGCCTTCGGCTACACGCAGGAAGACCTGAAGTTCCTGCTGAGCCCGATGGCGACGCTGGGCGAGGAAGGCACCGGCTCGATGGGCAACGACTCGCCGCTGGCCGTGCTCAGCGACAAGAACAAGCCGCTGTACAACTACTTCAAGCAGCTGTTCGCGCAGGTGACGAACCCGCCGATCGACCCGATCCGCGAGGCGATCGTGATGTCGCTGAACTCGTTCATCGGCCCCAAGCCCAACCTGCTGGACATCAACGCGGTGAACCCGCAGATGCGCCTGGAGGTGTCGCAGCCGGTGCTCGACTTCGACGACATGGCCCGCCTGCGCGCCATCGAGAAGCACACCTTCGGCAAGTTCAAGCCGCACGAGATCGACATCGTCTATCCCATCTCGTGGGGCCGCGAAGGCGTCGAGGCCAAGCTGGCGTCGCTGTGCGCGGAAGCGGTCGACGCGATCCGCGGCGGCCACAACATCCTGATCATCACCGACCGCCGCGTGGGCAAGGATTCGGTGGCCATCCCCGCGCTGCTCGCGCTGTCGGCCATCCACCAGCACCTGGTGCGCGAGGGCCTGCGCACGACGGCCGGCCTGGTCGTGGAGACCGGCTCGGCGCGCGAGGTGCATCACTTCGCCGTGCTGGCCGGCTACGGCGCGGAGGCCGTGCATCCCTACCTGGCGCTCGAGACGCTGGGCCAGCTGCACTCGGAGCTGCCGGGCGAGCTGTCGGCCGACAAGGCGATCTACAACTACGTCAAGGCGGTGGGCAAGGGCCTGTCCAAGATCATGTCCAAGATGGGCGTCAGCACGTACATGTCGTACTGCGGCGCGCAGCTGTTCGAGGCCATCGGTCTCGACACGGGCGTGGTGGGCAAGTATTTCCGCGGCACCGCCTCGCAGGTGGGCGGCATGGGCGTGTTCGAGATCGCGGAGGAAGCGCTGCGCATGCACCGCGCAGCGTTCGGCGACGACCCGGTCCTGGCCGAGATGCTGGACGCCGGCGGCGAGTACGCCTGGCGTGCGCGCGGCGAGGAGCACATGTGGACGCCGGACGCGATCGCCAAGCTGCAGCACAGCACGCGCTCGAACAAGTTCGACACCTACAAGGAATACGCGCAGATCATCAACGACCAGAGCAAGCGCCACATGACGCTGCGCGGCCTGTTCGAGTTCAAGATCGACCCGAGCAAGGCGATCCCGCTGGAGGAGGTCGAATCCGCGGCCGAGATCGTCAAGCGCTTCGCCACCGGCGCGATGTCGCTGGGTTCCATCTCCACCGAGGCGCACTCCACGCTGGCGATCGCGATGAACCGCATCGGCGGCAAGAGCAACACCGGCGAGGGCGGCGAGGATCCGGCGCGCTACCGCAACGAGTTGAAGGGCATCCCGATCACGCAGGGCACCAAGGTGTCCGAGGTGCTGGGCGACGGCGTCATGGTGGCCGACTTCGAGTTGAACGCCGGCGACAGCCTGCGCAGCAAGATCAAGCAGGTCGCCTCGGGCCGCTTCGGCGTCACGACCGAGTACCTCGTCTCGGCAGACCAGATCCAGATCAAGATGGCCCAGGGCGCGAAGCCGGGCGAGGGCGGCCAGCTGCCGGGCGGCAAGGTGTCCGACTACATCGGCAAGCTGCGCTACTCGGTGCCGGGCGTCGGCCTGATCTCGCCGCCGCCGCACCATGACATCTATTCCATCGAAGACCTGGCGCAGCTGATCCATGACCTGAAGAACGCCAACCCGCGCGCCGACATCAGCGTCAAGCTGGTCTCGGAAGTGGGCGTGGGCACCATCGCCGCGGGCGTCACCAAGTGCAAGGCCGACCACCTGGTCATCGCCGGGCACGACGGCGGCACGGGCGCGTCGCCGTGGTCGTCGATCAAGCATGCCGGCACGCCGTGGGAACTCGGTCTCGCCGAGACGCAGCAGACGCTGGTGTTGAACCAGCTGCGCGGCCGCGTGCGCGTGCAGGCCGACGGCCAGATGAAGACCGGCCGCGACGTCGTCATCGGCGCGCTGCTGGGCGCCGACGAGTTCGGCTTCGCGACCGCGCCGCTGGTCGTCGAGGGCTGCATCATGATGCGCAAGTGCCACCTCAACACCTGCCCGGTGGGCGTGGCCACGCAGGACCCGGTGCTGCGCAAGAAGTTTGCCGGCCGCCCCGAGCACGTCGTCAACTTCTTCTTCTTCATCGCCGAAGAGGCGCGCCAGATCATGGCGCAACTGGGCATCCGCAAGTTCGACGAGCTGATCGGCCGCAGCGAGCTGCTCGACACCCGCAAGGGCATCGCCCACTGGAAGGCCTGCGGCCTCGACTTCTCGAAGGTGTTCCACCAACCCGCGATGCCGGCCAACGTCTCGCGCCTGCACAACGACCGCCAGGACCACGGCCTGGAGAAGGCCCTCGACAAGAAGCTGATCGAGCGCTCGCGCCCGGCCATCGAGCGCGGCGAGAAGGTGCAGTTCATGGAGGACGCGCGCAACCTGAACCGCTCGGTGGGGGCGATGCTGTCGGGCGAGCTGATCCGCCAGCGCCCCGAAGGCCTGCCGGACCACACGCTGTTCATCCAGATGGAAGGCACCGGTGGCCAGAGCTTCGGCGCCTTCCTCGCACAGGGCATCACGCTGTACCTGATCGGCGACTCCAACGACTACACCGGCAAGGGCATGTCCGGCGGCCGCGTGGTGGTGCGCCCCAGCATCGAGTTCCGCGGCGACGCCACCAAGAACATCATCACCGGCAACACCGCGCTGTACGGCGCCACCAGCGGCGAGGCCTACTTCCGCGGCGTGGCGGGCGAGCGCTTCGCGGTGCGCCTGTCGGGCGCCTCGGCGGTCGTCGAGGGCACCGGCGACCACGGTTGCGAATACATGACCGGCGGCACGGTGGTGGTGCTGGGCAAGACCGGCCGCAACTTCGCGGCGGGCATGTCCGGCGGCGTGGCCTACGTCTACGACGAGGACGGCAAGTTCGCCGAGCGTTGCAACACGGCGATGGTGAGCCTGGACCGCATCCTCAGCGCGGACGAGCAGGCCAAGACCATCGAACGCGCCGTCTGGCACAAGGGCGAGGCCGACGACACGTTGCTGCGCCACATGATCGAGTCGCACCACAAGTGGACGGGCAGCCTGCGCGCCCGCGAGATCCTCGACCACTGGGCCGACTCGCGCTCGCGCTTCGTCAAGGTGTTCCCGAACGAGTACAAGCGCGCGCTCGGCGAGATCCATGCGAAGTCCCAGGCCGGCGCGACCATCGCGAAGGCGAAATCGAGCAAGACGCAGAGCGTCCCCGCCAAGTAAGCCCGTCAAATTCAGCAGGAAGAGATCATGGGAAAAGTCACCGGCTTCATGGAGTACGAGCGCCTCGAGGAGGGCTACGCGCCCGTGCAGACGCGCCTGAAGCACTACAAGGAATTCGTCGTCGGCCTGAAGGCGGACGACGCCAAGGTGCAGGCCGCGCGCTGCATGGACTGCGGGACGCCGTTCTGCAACAACGGTTGCCCGGTCAACAACATCATTCCGGACTTCAACGAGCTGGTGTATTCGAACCAGTGGAAGCACGCGTCGACCGTGCTGCACTCCACCAACAACTTTCCCGAGTTCACCGGCCGCATCTGCCCGGCGCCGTGCGAGGCGGCCTGCGTGCTCAACGTCAACGACGACGCGGTGGGCATCAAGTCCATCGAGCACGCCATCGCCGACCGCGCGTGGGACGAGGGCTGGATCGTGCCGCAGAAGTGCGCGACACGCACCGGCCGCAAGGTGGCGGTGGTCGGCTCCGGCCCGGCCGGCCTGGCCGCCGCGCAGCAGCTCGCGCGCGTCGGCCATGACGTGACCGTGTTCGAGAAGAACGACCGCGTCGGCGGCCTGCTGCGCTACGGCATTCCCGACTTCAAGATGGAGAAGACCCATATCGACCGCCGCGTGGCGCAGATGGAGGCCGAGGGCGTCACGTTCCGCACGGGCGTCGTCGTGGGCGATTGGCCCAAGGGCACGAAGATCACCAACTTCGCCAAGGAGGCGGTGAGCGCCGAGCAGCTGAAGTCGGAGTTCGACGCGGTGCTGCTGGCCGCCGGTTCGGAGGTCTCGCGCGACCTGCCGGTACCCGGCCGCGACCTCGATGGCGTGCACTACGCGATGGAGTTCCTGCCGCTGCAGAACAAGGTCAACGCCGGCGACAAGATCAAGGGCCAGACCCTGGCCACCGGCAAGAACGTGATCGTGATCGGCGGCGGGGACACCGGCAGCGACTGCGTGGGCACCAGCAACCGCCACGGCGCGAAGAGCGTCACGCAGTTCGAGCTGATGCCCATGCCCCCCGAGCAGGAGAACAAGCCGCTGGTGTGGCCGTACTGGCCCACGAAGCTGCGCACGTCGTCCTCGCACGACGAGGGCTGCTCGCGCGAATTCGCCATCGCCACCAAGGAATTCCTGGGCGACAAGGGCAAGCTCACCGGCCTGAAGACGGTGCACATCGAGTTCAAGGACGGCAAGCTCGTCGAGGTGGCCGGCTCGGAGAAGGTCTGGCCGGCCGAACTGGTGCTGCTGGCGATGGGCTTCACCAACCCGCTGTCGCACCTGCTGCAGTCCTTCGGCGTGGATGCCGATTCGCGCGGCAATGCCAAGGCCGGCGTCGACGAGAAGACGGGCTACAAGACAAACGTCGACAAGGTCTGGGCCGCGGGCGACGTGCGCCGTGGCCAGTCGCTGGTGGTGTGGGCGATTCGCGAAGGCCGCCAGGCGGCGCGCGCGATCGACCTCGCGCTGACGGGCGCCACCACGCTGCCGCGCTGAGCGCCGCGCCTTGGCAAGATCCAGCCTGGGCGGACGCACAAGTGCCGCCTGGATGCTGCGGCGTTTCTGCCGCATTTCCTGTTGCCAGAATGCCACGAAGATTGTTGCCTAGGCAATCTTTGTGGGGTTATCCGTGGGGCTTCACAACGTGAACCGTGGAGTTCGCACACAATGCGGCAGCGGGAAACCCCTTATGCTCCCCGGCCCGGACAGGAACCAGAAAGGTCCGGGCAGCGAAGCTGGTCTCCCGACACTTCCACCTTGGCGCCGCTGACGCGGCCGGACGCCGGATTGAATACCGACAACCTCATCCAGATCGACCATGTGACCTTCGGCTACGACGCGAGCCGGACGATCCTGAACGATGTGTCGCTGCAATTCGCGCGAGGCAAGGTCACGGCCATCCTCGGAGGATCGGGCTGCGGCAAGACCACGTTGCTGCGCCTGATCGGCGGCGTCTACAAGCCGCAGAAGGGCCGCATCGTGTTCGACGGCACCGAGATCGACACGCGTGATCGCGACCAGCTCTATGCCATCCGCCGCCGCCTGGGCATGCTGTTCCAGTTCGGCGCGCTGTTCACCGACCTGAGCGTCTACGAGAACGTGGCGTTCCCGCTGCGCGAGCACATGGATCTCAGCGAGACCATGATCCGCGACATCGTGCTGATGAAGCTCAACGCCGTGGGCCTGCGCGGCGCCGCGCAGCTGCGCATCTCCGAGGTCTCGGGCGGCATGGCGCGCCGCATCGCGCTCGCGCGCGCCGTCGCGCTCGACCCGGAAGTGATCATGTACGACGAGCCCTTCGCCGGGCTCGATCCGATCTCGATGGGCGTCACCGCCAACCTGATCCGCCGCCTGAACGACACCACCGGCGCCACGTCGCTGATGGTCTCGCACGACGTGCAGGAGTGCTTCGCGATCGCCGACTACGCCTACCTGATGATGCCCGGCGGCATCGTGGTGGCGCACGGCAAGCCCGAGGAGCTCAACGAGTCCACCGACCCGCAGGTGCGTCAGTTCATTCGCGGCGAGCCTGACGGGCCGATCAAGTTCCACTACCCGGCTCCGCCGTTCGCCGAAGCGCTGGGGTTGCCGTCGTGATCGGCTTCGTCAATGCCGTCGGCCAGGCGACGCTGCGCATGTTCATGGCGCTGGGCCATGCGGCCTACTTCTCGCTGGACCTGCTGCGCTTCCTGCCGTCGTCGCTGCGCCGCTTCGGCCTGGTCGTCGACCAGATCTACGCCATCGGCTATCGCTCGCTCACCATCATCCTGGCCTCCGGCTTCGCGGTGGGCTGCGTGCTGGCGCTGCAGATGTACTACGCGCTGGTGCCCTTCGGCGCCGCCGAGTCGCTGGGCCTCGTCGTCAACCTGTCGCTGGTGCGCGAGCTCGGGCCGGTGGTCACCGCGCTGCTGTTCGCCGGGCGCGCCGGCACGGCGCTCACCGCCGAGATCGGCCTGATGAAGGCCGGCGAGCAGCTTTCGGCGATGGAGCTGATGGCCGTCGATCCGCGCGGTCGCGTCCTCGCGCCGCGCTTCCTGGCCGGCATCGTGTCGATGCCCATCCTGGCCATCCTGTATTCGGCGGTGGGTATCCTCGGCGCATGGCTGATCGCGGTTCAGCTGATCGGCGTGGACCCTGCCAACTTCTGGTCGATCATGCAGTCCAAGGTCGACATCACGCGAGACATCGGCAACGGCATCGTCAAGTCGTTCGTGTTCGGCGTGATCTGCACCGGAGTCGCCCTGTACCAGGGCTATGAAACGCAGGCGACGCCCGAGGGCGTGGCCTATGCGACCACGCGCACGGTGGTGTTCTCCTCGCTGGCGGTGCTGGCGATGGACTTCATCCTCACCGCAATGATGTTTTCGACGTCGTGACCTGCGGCGTCAAGGGCTTGAATCGGATCTGACATGGCAAAGAAAAGCACAGAGACCCTGGTGGGAGTATTCGTCTTGCTGGGCATCATCGCCCTGGCATTCCTGGCCCTGAAGGCGGCGAACCTCGCCAGCTTCAGCGCGGCGAAGACCTACACCGTACGCGCCCGCTTCGACAACATCGGCGGCCTGAAGAAGAACGCGCCCGTGCGCAGCGCCGGCGTGTCCGTCGGCCAGGTCACGTCGATCACGCTGGACAAGAACACGTACCAGGGCCTGGTGACCATGAAGATCAACGAGAGCGTGCAGTTCCCGGTCGACTCGTCGGCCAAGATCCTCACCGCCGGCCTGCTGGGCGACCAGTACGTGGGCATCGAGCCCGGTTCCGACGACAAGAACCTGGCCAACAACGATCTGATCAAGCAGACGCAGTCGGCCATCGTGCTGGAGAACCTGATCGGCCAGATGATCTTCAACAAGGCCGCGGATGCCGGCACGTCGGCGCCCGCGCCGGCCCCTGGTCCGTCGCTTGCCCCTGCTCCTGCCGCCTCCGCGGCGGTATCTGGATCCAAGAAATGACATTCCTCGCCCTGGCCCGCGCGCTGACGCGCTTCGTCGCCGCGCTCGCCGTCGCCGCCGCCGCGGGGTGCGCGACGACGCCTGGCGTGGACCACCAGGATCGGCACACCGCCGGCCCGAAGGATCCGTACGAGAGCGTCAACCGCAAGGTGTTCGCGTTCAACGACACGCTCGATACCTACGCGCTCAAGCCGGCGGCCAAGGCGTACAACGCCGTGCTGCCGTCCCCGGTGCGCACCGGCATCCACAACTTCTTCGGCAATTTCTCGGACGCCTGGTCGGCCGTCAACCAGTTGCTGCAGGGCAAGCCGGGCGACGCCGGCACGATGACGCTGCGCGTGCTCACCAACACGACCATCGGCATCGCCGGCCTGTTCGATCCAGCCACCAAGCTGGGCCTGGAGCGCAAGCCCGAGGATCTCGGCCTCACGCTGGGACACTGGGGCCTCGAGCCCGGCCCGTACCTGGTGCTGCCGCTGTTCGGCGCGTCCGACATCCGCGACGGCATCGCGCTGCCCTTCGACTCCTACGTCTCGCCGGCGCTGCTGGTGTCGCCGAAGTACTGGCAGGAACTGGGCATCGACACCGTCGGCGTGATCGACACGCGCGCCGGCCTGCTGGGCGCCAGCCAGATGCTCGACGAACTGGCGTTCGACCGCTACACCTTCCTGCGCGACGCCTACATCACGCGACGTCGCAGCCTGGTCTACGACGGCAACCCGCCCGACCTGCCCGACTACGACGACGACGACTCGAAGCCGGCGCCCGTCGCCGCCGCCGCGCCTGCCACGCCGCCGTCGCAGCCGGCGCCTGGTGGCGTCACGCCGGCGCCGATTCCGGCGTCCTCCCCGACGCTGCCGGTGCCGCCGATCGGCCCGGTACCTACCCCGCCGCCGCCGGCCTCTGCCCCACACGGTTGACGTATCTTTGCATGTCGCCGCTGTGAACCAAGCCGCCGCGACGCACGTTATGGAGATGAGCGAACCCCCGCTCGAAAGGACAAGAATGTTTCAACGCACGATTTCTTCGCTGATCTTCGCCGCCGCCACGCTCGGCGCTACCGCCGCTTTCGCGCAGACCGCGCCGGACGCGATGATCAAGCAAGTGGCCGGTGACGTCATCGAATCGGTCAAGAACGACAAGGCCATCCAGGCCGGCGACATCTCGCGCATCCACGGCCTCGTGGACACGCAGGTGCTGCCCCACGTCGATCTGCAGCGCATGACCGCCGCCGTGGTCGGCAAGGCCTGGAAGACCGCCACGCCCGACCAGCAGGCCAAGCTCCAGACCGAGTTCAAGACGCTGCTGATCCGCACCTACGCTGGCGCGCTCACCAAGGTCAACGCACAGACCTCCATCGAGCTCAAGCCCACTCGCTCGGCCCCGGACGATACCGATGTCACCGTGCGAACCAACGTCAAGGGCAGCGGCGACCCGATCGAGATCGACTACAGGCTGGAGAAGCTGCCGGCCGAATGGAAGATCTTCGACGTCAACGTCCTCGGCGTGTGGCTGGTCGACCAGTACAAGAGCAGCTTCGCGCAGCAGATTTCGTCCGGAGGCATCGACGGCCTGATCAGCACGCTGGTGGCCAAGAACAAGGCCCCGGCAGCCAAGTGATGAGCGCGTCGGGCGTGATGACCTCGCTGCCGGCCAGCCTGACGTTGAAGGACGCGCAGTCGGTGCTCGAATCGCTGCGCCAGTCGTTCGCGGCCGACAGCGGCGAGGTGTGGCACATCGACGCGTCCGCGGTGACGCAACTCGACACCTCCGCGCTCGCCGTGCTGCTCGAATGCTCGCGCATCGCAGCCGCCGCCAGGCGCAAGGTACAGATCGTCAATGCGCCCGCGCGCATGAGCGACCTGGCGCATCTGTACGGTGTCGACGGGCTGCTGGGGGTGCAGGCGGCGGAGTTCCAGCCGGCGGCCAACGTCGGCGAGTCCAAGCCGGCCGAGATCCCGGTCGTGCCGATCCTGCGCTGAGCGCGGTTTGCTACTCCGGCGTCGCGTAGCGCCGCGCCCGCAGGTTGCGCTTGATCTCCTGCAGCGCGGGCCGCAGTTCCTGGCCCAGCCGCAGCGCCACGCCGGTCGTCAGGATGTCGATGATCATCAGGTGCAGCATGCGCGACACCATCGGGCTGTAGCGGTCGAAGTCCTCCGGGTGGTCGGCCGCCAGCAGGATCTGCGAGTTGGACTGCGTCAGCTGCGCCAGCGGCGAGGCGCTGGCGGTGATGACGATCAGCGTCGCGCCCTTCTTGCGCGCGATGTCGGCCACGTCGATCAGGTCGCGGCTTCGGCCCGAGTTGCTGATGATCACCGCGCAGTCGCCCGCGCCCAGCATCGTGGCGCTCATCACCTGCACGTGGCCGTCGCTGCTGGCCGACGTGTTCACGCCCAGGCGGAAGAACTTGTGCTGCGCGTCCTGGGCGACGATGCCGGAGTTGCCGACGCCGTAGAACTCGATGCGCTTCTTGCTGCGGCCAGCCTCGGTCAGCGCCGCGATCGCGCGTTCGAACGCGTGGCCCTGCGCGTTGTTGCGGTACTTCAGCATCGCGCTGACCGCGTTGTCGATCACCTTGACGATCAGCTCGCCCGGGCCGTCGTCCTCGTCCACCGAGCGGTGCACGAACGGCACGCCCTCGTTGACGGTGCCGGCCAGCTTCAGCTTGAAGTCGGCCAGGCCGTCGTAGCCCACGCTGCGGCAGAAGCGCACCACGGTGGGCTTGGACACGTGCGAGCGCTCCGCGAGCTCGCCCACCGGCGTCGACGCGAAGCCGCGCGGATCGCTCAGCACGAGCTTGGCCACGCGCTGCTCCGCCGGCGGCAGTGCCGGGATGGACGCGCGGACGCGCTCGAGCATGGTCATGCGGTCATTCCTCTTCGGCCCACGCGAAACCGTCGCGCGCGATGAGCGAACTCGCCGCCGCCGGTCCCCAGCTGCCCGATGCATACGAGCGCGGACCGTCCGTGTCGTTCGCCCACGCGTCCAGGATCGGACCCACCCAGCGCCACGCCTGTTCCTGCTCGTCGCTGCGCACGAACAGGTTCAGGCGACCGGCGATCGCGTCCAGCAGCAGGCGCTCGTAGGCGCCCACGCGGTCGGTGGGAAAGGCCTTGTCGAAGTCGAGATCGAGCGACACGGTGCCCAGCTGCTCGGCCGCACCCGGCGTGCCCAGGCCGCCCTTGGCCGCCTGCAGCGTCAGCTCGAGGCCGTCCTCCGGCTGCAGCTTGATGATCAGCTGGTTGGCGCGGTTGGGGCCGGCGAAGATCGGGTGCGGCACGGGGCGGAAGTTGATGACGATCTGCGCGTCGCGCGCCGCCAGGCGCTTGCCGGTGCGGATGTAGAACGGCACGCCTGCCCAGCGCCAGTTCTGCACCTCGGTGCGCAGCGCCAGGAAGGTCTCGGTGTGGCTGCGCGCGGGCACCTTCACCTCGTCGAGGTAGCCCGGCACGGCGCGGCCGTCGATGTTGCCGGCGCGGTACTGGCCGCGCACCACGTCGCGCGCGACGCTCTCGCGCGTGAACGGCTTGAGCGAGCGCAGCACCTTCAGCTTCTCGTCGCGGATCGCGTCGGCGTCGTTGGTGGCCGGCGGCTCCATCGCGATCATGGTGAGCAGCTGCAGTGCATGGTTCTGCACCATGTCGCGCAGCGTGCCGGTGCGGTCGTAGAAGTCGCCGCGCGTGCCCACGCCCAGCGATTCGGCCAGCGTGATCTGGATGTTGGCGATGCTCTCGCGGCGCCACAGCGGCTCGAACAAGGCGTTGCCGAAGCGCAGCGCCATCAGGTTCTGCACCGAGGGCTTGCCCAGGTAGTGGTCGATGCGGAAGGCCTGCTTCTCGGCGAAGACCGACTTCACGACCCGGTTGATCTCCTGCGCGCTGGCCAGGTCATGGCCCAGCGGCTTCTCGAGCACCACGCGCACGTGCGGCCCGTTCAGCTTCGCGGCGCCCAGCTGCTCGCAGATCTGCGGGAACAGGTGCGGGCTGGTGGCCAGGTACAGCACGGCGGTGTCGGCGCCGCGTGCGTCGATCCATTCCTTGAGTCCCTGGTAGTCGTCCGGCTTGGACAGGTCCATGCGGCGGTAGTGCAGCAACTCGGCAAAGCGCGCAAACTCCTCGTCGCTGGGCTGCTTGGAGCGATCCACCTCGACGAAGCGCTCCTTGATGAACGCGCGGTACTCGTCGTCGGAACGCTCGTCGCGGGCGACGGCCAGGATGCGGCCGCCATCGGGCAGCTTGCCGTGGCGGAACGCCTGGAACAGCGCCGGCATCAGCTTTCTCCACGTGAGGTCGCCGGTGCCGCCGAAGAATACGAGATCGAAGGACATGATGTTTCTTGTGAAGCAGGGTGAACACCCGGCGTTGCCGCTACTGCGACCCGGGGCTTGTCTCTGATGGGTGGTGGTGTAACTTTGTTTCAGGAATAATGATGCCGAAGTTTCTTACCGCGGTCAAATCCGCCACCCGCTTTCTCTCCAGGGGATGACATGAACCAGCTCGACCAACTCAAGGCCTTCACCGTCGTGGTGGCCGACACCGGCAACTTCAAGCAGATGGCGCAGTACGCGCCGCGCGACGCCACCACCAACCCGTCGCTGATCCTCAAGGCCGTCCAGCAGGCCGACTACGCGCCGCTGCTCACCGACACGGTCGCCGCGCACAAGGGCAAGCCGCTGCCCGACATCGTCGACCAGGTGCTGGTGCGTTTCGGCCTCGAGATCCTGAAGGTGGTGCCCGGCCGCGTGAGCACCGAGGTCGACGCGCGACTGTCGTTCGACACGAAGGCCACCGTGGCCCGCGCCCGCGGCATCATGAAGCTGTACGAGGCCGCCGGCATCGGCCGCGAGCGCGTGCTCATCAAGATCGCCTCCACCTGGGAAGGCATCGCGGCGGCGCGCGAGCTGGAGGCCGACGGCATCCATTGCAACCTGACGCTGCTGTTCTCGTTCGGACAGGCCGTGGCCTGCGGCGACGGCGGCATCACGCTGATCTCGCCCTTCGTCGGCCGCATCTACGACTGGTACAAGAAGAGCGCCGGCGCGAAGTGGGACGAGGCGGCGCAGGCCGGCGCCAACGACCCGGGCGTGCAGTCGGTCACCCGCATCTTCAACTACTACAAGAAGTTCGGCATCGCCACCGAGGTGATGGGGGCGAGCTTCCGCAACGTCGGCCAGATCCAGGCGCTCGCCGGCTCGGACCTGCTCACCATCAGCCCCGACCTGCTGGGGGCGTTGCAGGCCGACTCCGCGCCGTTGCCCAAGGCGCTGGACGCCGAGGCCGCCAAGGCGCTGTCGCCGGACCGCGTGCACTTCGACGAGGCCGCATTCCGCTTCGCGCTCAACGAGGACGCGATGGCCACCGAGAAGCTGGCCGAGGGCATCCGCGCCTTCGCCGCCGACTCGCTCAAGCTCGACGCGCTGATCGAGGCCGCGTGATGGCTGCCCGGCGCTGCGACGAGACGGAAGCCTGGGGCGCGCTGCGCGCGCACTACGACACCCGCGGGCGGCAGTTCGACCTGCGCACCGCCTTCGCCGCGGACGCCGAGCGCTTCGCCCATTTCGCCATCGAGGCGCCGGGCGTCTTCGCCGACCTGTCCAAGAACCGCTGGGACGCCAGCACGCGTGCGCTGCTGACGGGCCTGGCCGCCGAGTGCGGCCTGGAGGCGCGCCGCGACGCGATGTTCGCCGGCGAGCCCATCAACCTCACTGAAGGCCGCGCGGTGCTGCACACGGCGCTGCGTGCGCCCGCCGGCGCGCCGCCGGTGAGCCCGGTGACCGACGCGGCCGTTGCCGTCACGCACGCCGTGCTCGAGCCGCTGCTCGCGTACGCGGAACAGGTGCGCGCGCAGGCCGGCACACGCTTCACCGACGTGCTCAACATCGGCATCGGCGGCTCCGACCTCGGTCCGCAGATGGCCGTGATCGGGCTGGAGGAGTTCGCGCATCCCAAGCTGCGCTTCCACTTCGTCTCCAACGTCGACGGCCACGACATCGCACCGGTGCTCCGGCGCCTGGATCCGACGAAGACGCTGGTGATCGTCGCCTCGAAGACCTTCACCACCCAGGAGACGCTGGCCAACGCCAACGTCGCGCGCGAATGGTTCACCGCCCACGGCGGCACCGACATCGCGACGCACTTCGTTGGCGTCACGACGAACATCGAGGCCGCAGCCCAGTTCGGCATCACCACCACGTTCGGCTTCTGGGACTGGGTGGGCGGGCGCTACTCGCTGTGGAGCGCGATCGGCCTGTCGCTGGCGATCGCCATCGGCGCCGACGGCTTCGAGGATTTCCTGGCCGGCGCGCACGCGATGGACGAGCACTTCCGCACGACGCCGCTCGCGCACAACCTGCCCGTGCAACTCGCGCTGGTCGACGTCTGGTACCGCAATTTCCACGGTTTCACGAGCCGCAGCGTCGCGCCCTACCACCAGGGCCTGAAGCGCCTGCCGGCCTACCTGCAGCAGCTCGAGATGGAGTCCAACGGCAAGCGCGTGGACCTGGATGGTCGCCCGCTGCCGTTCGCCACCAGCCCCGTGGTCTGGGGCGAGCCCGGCACCAACGGCCAGCACGCGTATTTCCAGATGCTGCACCAGGGCACGGATGTCGTGCCCGTGGAGTTCATCGCGGTCAAGACGCCCGCGGTCGGCCACGAAGGCCTGTATGCCGACCTGCACGCCAAGCTGCTCGCCAACTGCCTCGCGCAGTCGCAGGCGCTGATGCAGGGCAAGCCGGCCGCCGAGGCCGCCACGGAGACACCGCCGACGGCTTCGCGCACGATCGCGCGCGAGGTGATCGCGGAGCACCGGAGCTTTCCGGGCAACCGTCCCAGCACGACGCTGGTGCTGGAGGCGCTCACGCCGCGCACGCTGGGCGCGCTGATCGCGCTGTACGAGCACCGGGTGTTCTGCAGCGGCGCGCTGTGGGGCATCAACAGCTTCGACCAGTGGGGCGTGGAGCTCGGCAAGGCACTGTGCAACGCGCTGTTGCCGCGTTTTGCCACCGGCGCCACCGACGGGCTCGATGCATCGACGGCCGGGCTGCTGAGCCGGCTGCTCGCGAAGTGATGAAATGAAGGGCCGCGTTCCGACCGGAGGCGCCTCTCATCTCCTTGCCGATGCCTGATTCCACCCCGACCGACCGCGCCTTCGTCTTCGATTTCGGCCGCGTGGTCTTCCGCTGGCGCCCCGACGTGCTCCTGAGCACCGCGCTGCCGCTGCGCGCGACCGACGCCGCCACGACCCGTCACTGGGTGGAACAGGTGTTCCAGGCCTACGGCGGCGACTGGGGCGACTTCGATCGTGGCGTGGTCGAGCCGCCGGAACTGGCCCGCCGCATCGCGACGCGCACGGGCCTCGCCGAGGCCGAGGTCGCCGCGATCATCGAGCAGGCGCCGCACGAGCTCCAGCCGCTGCCCGACACGCTGGCCTGGATGCGCCGCCTGCACGCGCAGGGCCGGCCCCTGCATTACCTCTCCAACATGCCCGAGCCGTTCGCGGCGCACTTCGAACGCACGCACGACCTGATGGGGATGTTCGAGTCGGGCGTGTTCTCGGCGCGGGTCAAGCTGCTCAAGCCCGAGCCGGAGATCTACGCGCAAGCGGCCCGCGTGTTCGGCCGCGTGCCGTCGCGCTTGCTGTTCATCGACGACCACCTGCCCAACGTCGTCGCCGCGCGCGAAGCCGGCTGGCAGGCGGTGCATTTCGTCGACGCTGCCCAGGCCGAGGCCGAATCCCGCGCGCTGGGCTGGTAGTGCGTCATTGACTGTCGCGTAGAGTTGACGCGACGCGGCACGTTTGTCCAGGACCAAGTACTCTTGGGGGTACGCGATTTGCTCGCGTCCGGAGACGATGTGCATGTGCATGTGCATCGTTGGGAGCCCGGGCGCGGGATGAAGACGGGCCTGTCACCCCGTCAGGGATACAACAATGCCAAAGATCCTCGTCGTGGACGATCTCCGCGACAGTGCCGATAGCCTGGCACTACTGTTCGATGCGCTGGGACACCAGACGATGACGTCCTACGATGGGCAGCAGGCCGTCGAGGCTGCGCAGTCGTTCGAGCCGGACATCGTGTTCCTGGACATCAACATGCCCCTGCTCGACGGCTACGGCGCCGCGCGCTCGCTGCGGCGCGTGCTGATCGATACGCCGCCCGTGCTGGTGGCGCTGACGGCCGTGTCGGGCCCGGACGCCAAGCGCCGCGCCGACGCCGCCGGCTTCGACTTCTACGTCACCAAGCCGGCCGACTTCAACGTGCTGATCACCATCGTCGACGACCTGTCGCGACGCATGGAGAGCCGGCCTCACTGAGCCCTCTGGCGCGCCCGCGCGCGCCGGAACTGCCGGTCGGTGCCGAAGCCAGCCAGTTCCACCGCCTGCGCGGTCGGCAGCCCGCGCGCGAGCGCCTGCTCGGCAAGCCCGTTGCGGATGCGCTCCACGTAGTCGCGCGGCGACACGCCGGCGTGGTCCTTGAACAGCCGCGCGAGATGGCGCGGCGTCACGTGCGCCACGGCGGCCAGCGCCGGCACGTCCCAGTCGTGGCCGGGCCGTTCGCACACGGCGTTCTGCACCCGGTGCACCGCCGGATGGAGGTGGTTGCGACCATCGAGGAGTGGCGAGCGTTGCGGGTCGTCGGCGCCGCGGCGCTGGAACACCACCATGGTCTCCGCCACCGCGGCGGCGATCGCGTCGCCGCAGACGGCGCCGATGCAATGCAGTGCCAGGTCGATGCCCGCGGTCACGCCCGCGCTGGACCACACCGGGCCGTCGACGACGAACACGCGGTTCGCGCACACCTGCGCCTCGGGTGCGAGGCGGGCCAGGATCTCCAGGTGCTCGTGGTGCGTGGTCACCCGGCGGCTTCCGAGCAGGCCCGCGTCGGCCGCCAGCAAGGTGCCCACGCACACGGTCAGCAGGCGATGCGGCGACTGCCCCGCGGGCACGGGCTGCGCCAGCGCCGGCGCCACCACTGTCGTCAGCCAGTGGCGCGCGCCCAGCCAGCCGTTGCGCTGCAGCGTGGGCAGGCTCTCCTTGAGGCCCGGGCGTCCCAGCAGCACCACCCAGGCGCCGGCGGGCAGGATGTCCGGCAGGGGCTCGAGGCCCGACAGGGTCAGCCCGATCGACGTCGAGGCCTGCGGCGCGGCGCAGACGTAGCGCAGCGCGAACGCCGGCGGCTTGCCGCGCGCGGCGAGCTGCTGGTTGGCGAGGCGCAAGGCCTCGGCCGGGCCGACGAGATCCAGCAGCAGGGTGTCTGGCAACACCAGGAACAGGACGTCGATCACGGTTTCTCAGTGCGCGCGCGCCAGCGCCTCGTCCACCGTCGCGAGCGTGGCGAAGCGATTCACCAGCACGGTCTCGGTCCGCTCGCGGATCTCGGCGGCGCCGAGCGTCTTCCCGGCCGGCGTGGCCATGTCGAAGGTGAGGGTGGCATCGCCGACGAAGTCGACCTCCCAGCCCTCGTCGCTCGCGTGGCGGGTGGTGGTCTCGCAGCACTGCTCGGTGCGGATGCCGGCCACGATCACGCGCCGGATGCCGTTGGCCGTGAGCCATTGGCCCAGCGGCGTGCCCACCAGCGCGCTGTGGCGATGCTTCTCCACCGTCAGCGCGGCCTCGAACGGCGCCAGGCCGGTGAGCGGCCGGACGAACGGGCTGCCATGGGCGAACGGGTTCTCCGGCGTTTGCGGGCCGTCGGTGTGGAAGACGCGCACGATCGGGATGTCGCGCGCCTGGGCGCCGTCGATCAGCGCGTTGACGTGCGACAGGAACGTGTCCGCGCCGGTTTGAGACCAGTACGGGCGTTGCGGGAAGGATTCCTGGACGTCGATCAGAAGCAAGGCGGTCTGCATGGTGTTCTCCTGTGAGTGGATGTCTGCATCTTCACTCGCGGAAGTCATTCTCGCAGCACCGCCGTGCGACCAGTCGCGGACGTTTCAGGACATCATCTCCATGACGCCATCCCGTCGATCGCCTGCACCGCGGCATCGCGCGACTGCCTGAGCACGGCCTTCTTCCATTCGGGCGTGTCGGTGAAGAACGCGCGCCGCATCGCCGTCCGCGTGGCCTGCGCGAGTTCGTCGTGCGGCCGGCGCCGGCGCGCCACCCAGTGATCCTGGCGCAGCGCGGCCAGCACCACCTCCGGCGGCTGCGTGCCGAACTCCAGCGTGATGCCGGCGTAGTCGGCCTGCGGGCACTCGTCGTAGGCGGCGTGCCACAGGTTGCCGTGCAGGTCGGCCGAGCTCGACGAGCCGTCCTCGGTGAACGTGATGTGGTTGCCCCACCAGGCCTTGGCGCGGCGCCTGGCGGTGTCGTCGTCGCGGCACGCGAAGATGCGCTCGCCCTGGCCGCTCTCGCCCAGTCCGGTGTGCAGGTCGATCCAGCCGAGCTGGCGGCAGCGCGCGCCGTGCTGGCGCAGCACCATGCGCAGCGTCTGCTGGCTCCAGGTGGGCGAGGTGCCGCCGTAGAAGAGGCCATCCGGATGCCGGTACTGCCCCCCGGTGATCGCGGCCTGCAGCGCGTCCATGCCGTGCGAGGCGCCGTAGGCCATCAGCTGGCGCTCGCTGTCGGCCTGCGGCGGCCACTCCGGCGGCAGCAGCAGGGGGGCGAGCTGGTCGTAGCCCGGGTTGCCCGGCAGCGGCCGGCGGAAATCGACGAAGTTGCGATTGAGATCGACGCCCTCGTGCGTGACGCGACGGCCGAACGAGAAGCCCCACGGGTTGAGCGCATGGATGAAGACGAGCGCCACGCCGGCGAGCCGTGCCTTGGAGCGGAAGGCCTCGTCGTGCAGCAACGCCACCTGGGCGCCGGAGCCGCAGTAGCCCTCGACGCCATGGCAGCCGCTGGAGATGACCAGCACGGCGTCGGCGTCGTCGGCGCCCACGCGCGCGACGTCCATCGCCAGCGTCTCGAGCTCCTGGCCGCGCAGCGGCTCCGGGTGCGACTCCACGCGCGTGCCGTACGCGGCCTCGAGGAACCTGGCGCGGGCCTCGGCGTAGTTATTGGCAAACGGTTCGGACTGCGTGCGCATCGTGCTCTCCTTCAGGTGGCGAGGAAGGCGTCCGGTCCGTCGACCTGGGGCGTCAGGCGCGCTTGTTGAACCACTTGTCGACCAGCCGGATCCACAGCGTGCCGCCGAGCGGGATCAGGTCGTCGTTGAAGTCGTAGTGCGGGTTGTGCAGCGTGCACGGCCCGAGGTTGTGGCGATCGGCCGCGGCTTCGCCGTCGTCATCGTCTCCAGCGCCGCCGCTGTAGGCCAGGCGATGACGACCGTCGCCGTGGCCGATCACGAAGTAGGCGCCAGGCTTCTCGAGCAGGAAGTAGCTGAAGTCCTCGGCGGTCATCGAGGGCTCGAAGGGCAGCGTGTTCTCGGCACCGACGGTGTCGCGCATGACGTCGGCCACGAAGGCCGCCTCGGCCTCGTGGTTGACCGTGGGCGGATAGTTGCGGTGGAAGCGGAACTCCACCGTGGCGCCGAACGCGGCGCCGGTGTGCCGGGCGATCTCGCGCATGCGCTGCTCGATCAGGTCCAGCACCGGCAGCGTGAAGGTGCGCACGGTGCCTTCGATGATGCAGACGTCGGGCACCACGTTGGTGGCCTCGCCGGTGTGGATGGTGGTGACCGAGATCACGCCGGTATCGGTGGGCTTCTTGTTGCGGGTGATGATGGTCTGGAACGCCTGCACCATCTGGCAGGCGATGGGCACCGGATCGATGGCCAGGTGCGGCAGCGCGGCGTGCGATCCGCGGCCGCGGATCGTGATGAAGAACTCGTTGCTCGACGCCATGCAGGGGCCGGGGCAGACGGCCAACTGGCCCACGGGGATGCCGGGCCAGTTGTGCATGCCGAACACGGCGTCCATCGGGAACTCGGCGAACAGCCCGTCCTTGATCATCTCGCGCGCGCCGCCGCCACCTTCCTCGGCGGGCTGGAACAGCAGGTAGACGATGCCGTCGAAGTCGCGATGCTTGCCCAGGTGCTGGGCCGCGGCGAGCAGCATGGCGGTGTGGCCGTCGTGGCCGCAGGCGTGCATGCGGCCGGCGTTGCGGCTGGCGTGGGCGAAGGTGTTGGACTCCGACATCGGCAGCGCGTCCATGTCGGCCCGCAGGCCGATGGCGCCGCCCTTCGTGCCGAGGCGGCCCTCGACGATGCCCACGACGCTGGTCTTGCCCAGCCCGCGCCGGATCGGGATACCCCATTCGGTGAGCTTGGCGGCCACCAGGTCGCTGGTGTGCTGCTCCTGGTAGCACAGCTCCGGGTGGGCGTGGATCTCTCGTCGCAGGGCGGTGATGGCGGCCGCGTCGGCCAGCAGGGATTCGATGACGTTCATGGGGAGTCCGACTAGCGCGTTGCGCTCCATCTTAAGCCTGCCGCGTGTCGGGAGACAGCCCCCGCGCAATGGGCCTCTCACGGTGCTCGGCGGCAGCTTTGTGACATCATTTCGGGATGAGCGCTGTCCTTGTAGAAACATTTTCCGCCGACGCCCCGCGTACCGTCCAGGCCGCCTGCCCGCACGACTGTCCGGACACCTGCGCGATGCGCGTCACCGTCCAGGGCGACAAGGTCATCAGGCTGCAGGGCGATCCCGACCATCCCACCACCAACGGCGCGCTGTGCACCAAGGTGTCGCGCTACGCCGAACGCACGGAGCACGCCGAGCGCGTGCTCAGGCCGCTCAAGCGCGTCGGGCCCAAGGGCCGCGGCGAGTTCGTGGAGGTGTCGTGGGACGAGGCGCTGGACGACATCGCCGCGCGGCTGGGCGAGATCGCGGCGCGCGCCCCCGAGGCCATCCTGCCCTACAGCTACGCCGGCACCATGGGCATGGTGCAGGGCGAGGGCATGGCCGCGCGCTTCTTCAACAAGCTCGGCGCCTCGCGGCTCGACCGCACCATCTGCTCCAACGCCGGTGGCGACGCGCTGGCCGCCACCTACGGCGCCAAGGTGGGCATGCACGTCGAGCATTTCGCCGAGAGCCGGTTGATCGTCATCTGGGGCAGCAACTCCATCGCGTCGAACCTGCACTTCTGGCCGATCGCGCTGGCCGCCAAGCGCGCCGGCGCCACGCTCGTGTGCATCGATCCGCGCCGCACCGAGACGGCCGAGAAGTGCCACCACCACCTGGCGCTGACGCCCGGCAGCGACGGCGCGCTGGCGCTCGCGCTGATGCACGAGCTGATCGTCAACGACTGGCTGGACCCCGACTACATCGAACGCCATGTCGACGGCTGGGCCGGCCTGCGCGAGCGCGCGCTGGCGTGGACGCCCGAGCGCGCGGCCGCGGAATGCGGCCTCGAGCCCGGGCAGATCCGCGAACTGGCTCGCCTCTACGGAACGACGAAGCCGGCCGCGATCCGCCTGAACTACGGCATGCAGCGCGTGCGCGGCGGCGGCAACGCCACGCGGCTGATCGCGCTGCTGCCGTGCCTCGTCGGCGCCTGGCGCCATCGCGCGGGCGGCATGCTGTTGTCGTCCGGCGGCTGGTTCACGGCCTTCCGCAACCAGAGGCTGGGCCATCCGGAACTGCTCGCCGGCCGCGCGCCGCGCATCGTCAACATGAGCACGATCGGCGACGACCTGCTGCGCGAGACCGGCGCGACGATGCCCGACGGCGGCGCCTTCGGCCCGAGGATCGAGGCGCTGGTCGTCTACAACAGCAACCCCGTGGCCGTGGCGCCCGACTCGAAGCAGGTGGTGGCGGGCTTCCGTCGCGACGACCTCTTCACCGTCGTGCTGGAGCATTTCCTCACCGACACGGCCGACCATGCCGACTACGTGCTGCCCGCCACCACGCAGCTGGAGCACTGGGACGTGCACGCGAGCTACGGCCACACGTACCTCGTGATCAACGAGCCGGCGCTGACTCCGCGCGGCGAGTCGCGCTCCAACGCCGCGATCTTCCGGGCGCTCGCGCAGCGGATGGGCTTTGCCGAGGCGTGCTTCGCCGACGACGACCTCGCGCTCGCGCAACAGGCCGTCAAGGGACCGGTGCCGTTCGAGCAGTTGCGCGCCGTAGGCTGGGCCAAGCTGCCGCTGCCGGAGGCGCCGTTCGCCGACGGCGGCTTCCCCACGCCCAGCGGCCGTGTGCAATGCGACGTGCCGGGCATCGGCCTGCCCGACTACCTGCCGCCCTACGAAAGCGTGCGCAGCGCGCCGGCGCTGGCACGGCGCTTCCCGCTGGCGATGATCTCGCCGCCGGCGCGCAACTTCCTCAACTCCACCTTCGTCAACGTCAAGAGCCTGCGCGCCATCGAACAGGAGCCGGTGCTGGAGATCGAGACCGCCGACGCCGCCGCGCGCGGCATCGCCGACGGCGACGAGGTGCGCGTGTTCAACGACCGCGGCGAGTACCGCTGCGTCGCGCGCGTGAACGAGCGCGCGCGGGCCGGCGTCGTGCACGGCCTGGGCGTGTGGTGGCGCAAGTACGGCCTGGACGGCACCAACGTCAACGAGCTCACGCACCAGCGGCTCACCGACCTCGGCCGCGCGCCCTCGTTCTACGACTGCCTCGTCGAGGTCGAGCGCGCGGCATGAGCCTGTGGCCACAGCGGCGCGCCGCACGGTGGGGCCTCGCCAGCGCGTTGAGCCTGGGCGGCCTCGTGCTGGCGTTGCTGGGCACGTTGTGCATCACGTCCGGCTGCTCGTCGATCGACTACCTGGGCCAGTCGGCGAGCGGCCATCTCCGGCTGCTGGCCGCGGCACGGCCGGTGAAGGAGGCCATCGCCGATCCGGCCACGCCTGACGCGCTGCGCAAGCGCCTGGAACTGACGCAGCGCATGCGCGATTTCGCGGTGACCGAACTGCACGAGCCCGACAACGCCAGCTACCGCTCGTACGCCGACCTGAAGCGCAGCGCCGCGGTGTGGAACGTGGTGGCGGCGCCGGAGCTCTCGCTGACGCTGGCCACCTGGTGCTTCCCCATCGTCGGCTGCGTGGGCTACCGCGGCTACTACGACCTGGCCGGCGCCAACGCCGCGGCCGAGCCGCTGAAGGCCGCCGGGCTGGAGGTGGACGTCTACGAGGTGCCGGCCTATTCCACGCTGGGCTGGATGAACTGGATCGGCGGCGACCCGCTGCTCAACACCTTCGTGCAATGGCCCGAGGGCGAGCTGTCGCGCCTGATCTTCCACGAGCTGGCGCACCAGGTGGCCTACGCGCCGGGCGACACCACGTTCAACGAATCGTTCGCCACCGCCGTCGAACACATCGGCAGCCAGCGCTGGCTGGAGGCCAACGCCAGCGCCGACGTGCGCGAGAAGCAGGCCTTGACCGAGACCCGGCGCCAGGACTTCCACGTGCTGGTGCGCGCCTGGCGCACCAAGCTCGACACGATGTACCGCAGCAGCGTGCCCGACAGCGAGAAGCGCTTGCGCAAGGCGGAGCTGTACGCCGGCATGCGCGCCGACTACGAGGCGATGAAGCGCGACAGGTGGGGCGGCTACAAGGGCTACGACCACTGGTTCGCCACCGTCAACAACGCCGCGCTCGGCGCCCAGGCGGCCTACGACGACGAGGTGGGCGCGTTCGAGCGCCTGTTCGCCGCGCAGGGTGGCGACTTCGAGCGCTTCTATGCGGAAGTCAAGCGGATGGCCGCGCTGCCCAGGCCGGAGCGCGACGCGGCGATGGCGAAGTACCGCGAATCCACGAAGAACGAGGAGACTCCATGGCCGACCTGAACCTGCATCGAGATCACACCCTGGGCCTGTCCCGCGCGCGCAAGGTGGCGCTCAAATGGGCCGAGGAGATCGAGGAAAGGCTCGACATGGAGTGCACGATCATCGAAGGCGACGACGAGGACGTGCTCGAGTTCAAGCGTTCGGGCGTCGACGGCCGCATGGTCGTGGCGGCCACCTTCTTCGATCTGGAGGCCAAGCTGGGCTTCCTGTTCAAGCCCTTCCTGCCCACGATCGAGGCGGAGGTGAGCAAGCAGCTCGACGAGGCCCTGGCCAAGGAGGCGACCAAGGCGGCCAAGACTGCCAGGCCCGCCGCCAAGACGTCCGCGAAGAAGAAGTGATCCTGCGACTGCGCGCAGGACGACGCTTACTTCAGGTCTTCGATCAGGTCGATGTAGGCCTGCCTGGCCTCGTCCTGGGTCTGGCCCTTCAGCTCGTTCCAGGCATCCCACTTCGCACGGCCCACCATGTCGGCGAAGCCCGGGCGCTTGCCGTCGGCGTCGCCCGCGCTGCCCTGCTTGTACAGCGCGTACAGCTTCAGCAGCGTGGCGTTGTCGGGACGCTCGGGCAGGTTCTTGCTGTCGGCGACCGCTTGTTCGAATTGTTCGTTCAAAGTGCTCATGGCTCGTGTTCCGCAGTGGGTGAAAGTCAGGCTTGACGAGGCGGATGTTAAACACCAACCTCGCTGTCCGGATGAAGAGTCTGCCGGGACGACACTCTAGATCGAAAATACGGGAGACGACTTGAGCGCGAACGCAGAACGCATGTCCCGGGTCGACACGGCCTGGCTGCGGATGGATACCGAGGCCAACCTGATGATGATCGTCGGGGTCTGGCTGATCGAGCCGCAGCTGGCCATGGCCGACCTGCGCGAGCGCGTGGAGACGGCGCTGCTGAAGTACGGCCGCTTCCGCCAGAAGGTGGTGGAGGACGCGATGGGCGCGCAGTGGGTGGACGACGACCACTTCGACATCGCGGCCCACGTGGTGCCCGAGACGCTGGAGCTCGCGCCCGGGCAATCGGCCATGGACGCGCTGAAGTCCTGCGTGGGCGAGCTCACCACGCAGCCGCTGAACCCGAGCCGCCCGCTGTGGCAGTTCCACCTGTTCGAGGACTTCGAGACCGGCCGCTCCGCGCTGGTGGCGCGCATCCACCACTGCATCGCCGACGGCATCGCCCTCATCTCGGTCATGCTGTCCATCACCGACGGCGGCAAGGCGCCGCCGGTGCGCAGGAAGCGCGACGCCGAGGGCGAGCACGACTGGGTCGCCGACTACCTGCTCAAGCCTGCCGCCGACATCGCGGTCAAGGCCATCGGCGTGTACGGCGCGGGCCTGGGCAAGGGCGTCGACATGATGGCCGACCCCGGTGCGCCGCTGGCGGGCAGCATGGAGATGGCGCGCATCGGCGCGCAGGTGGTGAGCGACGCGGCCGCCATGGCGCTGATGTCCGACGACTCGCCCACCAGCCTGAAAGGCAAGGCGACGCCGGGCAAGCGCGTGGCGTGGGGCGAGCCGCTGCCGCTGACCGAGGTCAAGGCCATCGGCCAGGCCCTCGGCGGCTCCATCAACGACGTGCTGCTGGCGAGCGTGGCCGGCGCCATCGGCAGCTACCTGCGCGACAAGGGCGAGGATCCGGCGGGCAAGGAGATCCGCGCCATGATTCCCGTGAACCTGCGCCCGCTGGACCAGGCCTGGCAGCTGGGCAACCGCTTCGGCCTCGTGCCGCTGGTGCTGCCGATCGGTATCGCCAACCCCGTCGATCGTCTCGCGGCCGTGCGCGCGCGCATGAACGAGTTGAAGGGCGGCTACCAGCCGCTGCTGGCGTTCGCGCTGCTGGCGGTGGCGGGCGTGCTGATCAAGCCGGTGCAGCACGCGCTGCTGAACCTGTTCGCCAGGAAGGCGACGGCGGTGATGACCAACGTGCCCGGCCCGGCCGTGCCGCTGAAGATCTGCGGCCGCACCTTGAAGCAGGTGATGTTCTGGGTGCCCGCCTCGGGCGACATCGGCATGGGCGTGAGCATCCTCAGCTACGGCGGCGGCGTGCAGTTCGGCCTCATCACCGACGCGCGCATGTGCCCGGATCCGGACGAGATCGTCGGCCGGTTCCGGCCGGAGTTCGACAAGCTGCTGTACCTGGCGCTGATGCTGCCCTGGGAGCGTTGATTCACTCGTCCTCGAGCTCGGCCTTCGCCATCTCCACGTCGAGCCGCTCCATCGCGTCGAGCGGCTTGCATTCGGCGGCGTCGGCGTAGAGCTTCTCGGCCTCCTTCATGCGCTTGTCGCCCTCGAGCATCACCAGCCCGTTGGCGTACTCGACGCGGGCGATGGCGGAGTCGGGGTTCAGCGCGAGCGCCTCCTTGAACAGCTTCAGGCCGGTGGCGGTGTCGGCGCCCTGGGTCTTGCCAAGCAGCCGGCCCACCTTGTCGATCACCTCGGCGTGGAAGGCGCCCAGCGCGATGTGGGCATCGGCGTGCCTGGGCGCCAGCGCGATCGTGGTCTCCAGCGCCGTCTTCACCTTCGTTCCCAGGCCTTGCGTGAGCGCCTTGGCCACGCTGATGCCCTGGCTGTAGCGGCCCAGCGCGTAGGCCTGCCAGTAGTGCGCGTTGGCGAGCTTGGGACTGGCCTTGGCCTGGGCTTCGGCGCGCTCGGCGACCTCCAGGAACATCTCGAGCTTGGTCTTCTCGCTGGTCTCGAGGTAGTTGGCGTAGATCGATTGCGCCTTGTTCGCGACCACCAGCCCGGCGTCGCCCAGCTTCAGCCCGGCGTCGCGCGCCTTCTGGAACTGGCCTGCGTGATAGAGCGCCCACGCGGCCTGGACGGCCTCGTCCTTGGGGAACGGCTCGGCGTCACCCTTGTGCAGGCGCGCCCAGTGCTTCTTCAGCGCGGCCGCGTCGTAGGTGTAGTCGGCGGCGTCGTAGGGGAAGGCGGTCCATTTGGCCATGGCGTTGTCTCGGTTGGTTTATGACTTGTAGGCGCCGGCGAGCTGCTGCAGGTGCTCGCGCGCTGCGGGCTCCAGGTAGGGCGTCAGCAGGCTCAGTACGTGCCACGCCCCGCGCGCCAGCGTGGCGCCGGCCTGCTCGGGCTCGAGCGCCTTGCGCGGGTCGCGCACGTACTCGTAGCTGAGCCAGTAGGTGAGAACCACCACCATCGACGTGGCCACCGACGGCAGCTCGCGCCGGTCCAGCCGCACCTCGGAGCTGCGGTTCATGCCATCGAGCACGGCCTCCACCGCGCGCGACTTGTTCTTCAGCACGAACTGGAAATGCGTCTCCAGGCGTCGGTTCTTCGAGAGCAGGTCGTTGAGGTCGCGGTACAGGAAGCGGTACTGCCAGACCAGCTCGAACATCATGTGGAAGAACAGCCACGCGTCCTCCACGTTGGCCACGTTGTCGGCGGCGTGCAGCAGTTCGTTCAACGCCTTCTCGTAGCGGTCGAACAGCGCGTTGATCAGCTCGTCCTTGGCCGGGTAGTGGTAGTACAGGTTGCCCGGACTGATGTGCAGTTCGGCCGAGATCAGCGTGGTCGACACGTTCGGCTCGCCGAAGCGGTTGAACAGGTCCAGTGAGACTTCGAGGATGCGCTCGGCGGTGCGTCTGGGTTTTTTCGCTTCCATGTCTCGCAGCTTTTTTCAGTTGGCGAAATCTAGCACCCTGGCGCGCCGATGCACAGAATCGGATGCCCGTGTTGTAGAGGCACTTCTCGACAAGTTCCTACAATCCCGGCCCTATGTCCGCGATTTCCTTCCAGCAAGTCGAGAAGACCTACGGCAGCGGCGTGCGCGCGCTGGCCGGCGTCTCCTTCGACGTCCAGCCCGGCGAGTTCTTCGGATTGCTGGGCCCCAACGGCGCCGGCAAGACCTCGTTGATCAGCATCCTGGCCGGCCTGGCGCGCGCCACGCGCGGCAAGGTCACGGTGATGGGCCACGACGTGGTCGACGACTACGCCGCGGCCCGCAAGTCCCTCGGCATCGTGCCGCAGGAGCTGGTGTTCGACCCGTTCTTCTCGGTGCGCGAGACGCTGCGCATCCAGAGCGGCTACTTCGGCGTGCGCCACAACGACGCCTGGATCGACGAGCTGCTCGCCAGCCTCGGCCTGGCCGACAAGGCGAACGCCAACATGCGCCAGCTCTCGGGCGGCATGAAGCGCCGCGTGCTGGTGGCGCAGGCGCTGGTGCACCGGCCGCCGGTGATCGTGCTGGACGAGCCCACCGCGGGCGTCGACGTGGAGCTGCGCCAGACGCTGTGGCAGTTCATCGCGCGCCTGAACCGCGAGGGCCACACGGTGCTGCTGACCACGCACTACCTTGAAGAGGCCGAGGCGCTGTGCCAGCGCATCGCGATGCTCAAGCAGGGCAAGGTGGTGGCGCTGGAGCGCACCTCCGTGCTGCTGGCCGGCACCGCCACCTCGATGCTGCGCTTCAAGACCGACCACGCCCTGCCCGCGAGCCTCGCGGCGCGCGCGCGCGTGACCGGGCGCTTCGCGCAGGTGAGCGCGCGCGACGCGGCCGATGTCGAGGCCGTGCTGGCGCAGCTGCGCGAGGCCGGCGTGCCGGTGGAGGACCTGGAGATCGGACGCTCCGACCTCGAGGACGTGTTCCTGGACATCATGAAGGACAAGCAATGAGCGCCCGCCTCGTGCTCGCCGGTGCGCAGCCGCTGTTCCGCAAGGAGGTGCTGCGCTTCTGGAAGGTGTCGTTCCAGACCGTCGCCGCGCCCGTGCTCACCGCGGTGATGTACCTGCTGGTGTTCGGGCACGCGCTCAACGGCCGGGTGAGCGTCTACGACGGCGTGAGCTACGTGCAGTTCCTCATCCCCGGCCTGGTGATGATGAGCGTGCTGCAGAACGCGTTCGCCAACAGCTCGTCGTCGCTGATCCAGAGCAAGATCACGGGCAACCTCGTGTTCCTGCTGGTGACGCCGCTGTCGCCCGCGGCCTGGTTCCTGGCCTACGTGGGCGCGGCCATCGTGCGCGGCATGGTGGTGGGCGCTGGCGTGATGCTGGTCACGGCGTGGTTCGCGCCGCCGGGCCTGGCCAACGCGGCGTGGATCCTCGCGTTCGGTCTTCTCGGCTCGGCGATGATGGGCACGCTGGGGCTCATCGCCGGCCTGTGGGCGGAGAAGTTCGACCAGCTCGCCGCGTTCCAGAACTTCATCATCATGCCCCTCACCTTCCTGTCGGGCGTCTTCTACTCGGTGCACTCGCTGCCGCCGCTGTGGCACTTCGTGAGTCGCCTCAATCCGTTCTTCTACATGATCGACGGCTTCCGCAACGGCTTCTTCGGCGTCAGCGACGTCTCGCCGTGGTTGAGCCTGGGCGTGGTGGGTTGCAGCTTCGTGCTCGTCGCCACCATCGCGCTGGCGTTGCTGCGCAGCGGCTACAAACTGAGGCACTGAGCATGAGCGTCAATCAGGAATCCATCTCCCCGATGCACCGCGTGCTCGCCGTGCTGGGGACATTCGTCGGCACCGCCGCCGTGTCGGCGCTGCTGTGGAACTGGTGGTCGGCACGCTGCGGCGACAACTGTCCCCAGCCCAGCATCGTCCACATGCTGGTGTTCCTGGCGCTGTTGCCGACCGCGGGCACGATGGCCGCGGTGCTGCTCGTGTCCATCAAGGCCTCGACAGGTTTCAAGTGGCGCCTCGCCGGCGCGCTGCTGTTGGTCGCGGTCGCCATCGGCGCCCTCGTGGCCCGCGTGCCCGACGCCTGAGGGATAATACGGATCCCATGACCGATCCCACGCCCCAAGACGTCCAGCGCTACATCGCCGACGGACTCTCCTGCGATCACCTCGAGGTGGAGGGCGACGGCCGACATTTCTTCGCCACCATCGTGTCGACGGAGTTCGAAGGCCTGCTGCGCGTCCGCCGCCACCAGCGCGTGTATGCCGCGCTCGGGGAGCGCATGCGCGAGCAGATCCACGCGCTGTCGATGAAGACGCTGACGCCGGCCGAATGGGCCAGCCAGCGCGTGCCCGGCAGCGATGCCGCCCGCCATTCCCATTGACGCTCCCGCGCGGCGCTGCCGCGGGTGACTGGGGGTGCCGACGCGCGGACACCCACGACGCCGCGGCCCGCTGACCAGCTTCCTCAGCCTTCATCCCAGCCAGAGCACCTCGATGGACACACTCCTGATTCGCGGCGGTCGCCGCCTCAACGGCGAGGTGACGATCTCCGGCGCCAAGAACGCCGCGCTGCCCGAGCTGTGCGCCACGCTGCTGGTGCCCGGCCGCGTCACGCTGCACAACGTGCCCAAGCTGCAGGACGTGGCCACCGCGTTGAAGCTGGTCCGCAACATGGGCGTCGCCGTGAGCTGGGGTGCAGAAACGGAGGGCGGCCGGCTGGACGAGGTGGTGATCGACGCGAGCGGCCTGAGCTCGCCCGAGGCGCCATACGAGCTCGTCAAGACGATGCGCGCCAGCATCATGGTGCTGGGCCCGCTGCTGGCCCGCTTCGGCGAGGCGACGGTGTCGCTGCCCGGCGGCTGCGCCATCGGCTCGCGCCCGGTCGACCAGCACATCAAGGGCCTGCAGGCGATGGGCGCCGACATCCGCGTGGAGCACGGCTACATCCTGGCCAGGGCGACCCGGCTCAAGGGCGCGCGCATCACCACCGACATGGTCACGGTCACCGGCACCGAGAACCTGCTGATGGCCGCGACCCTGGCCGAGGGCGAGACCATCCTCGAGAACGCCGCGCAGGAGCCGGAGATCCCCGACCTGGCCGAGCTGCTGATCGCGATGGGCGCGCGCATCGAGGGCCATGGCACCAGCCGCATCCGCATCCAGGGCGTGGACAGGCTGCATCCGCCCGCGCAGCCGCACCGCATCGTGCCCGACCGCATCGAGGCCGGCACCTTCCTGTGCGCGGTGGCCGCGGCCGGCGGCGACGTCGTCCTGCGCAACGCCGAGGCGCGCCATCTCGAGGCCGTCATCGAGAAGCTGCGCGACGCCGGTGTCACCGTCTCGGCCGGCGACGGCTTCATCCGCGTGCAGTCGCCGGGTGCCGGCAAGCTGAAGGCGGTGAGCTTCCGCACCAGCGAGTACCCGGCGTTTCCCACCGACATGCAGGCGCAGTTCATGGCCGTCGACTGCATCGCCGCGGGCACCGCGACGATCGCCGAGACGATCTTCGAGAACCGCTTCATGCACGTCAACGAACTGGTGCGCCTGGGCGCGAAGATCGAGGTGGACGGCAAGCTGGCGGTGGTCAGCGGCGTGGAGCGGCTGTCGGGCGCCACCGTGATGGCCACCGACCTGCGCGCGTCGGCGAGCCTGGTGATCGCCGGCCTCGTAGCCGACGGCCAGACCATCGTCGAACGCATCTACCACCTGGACCGCGGCTACGACCGCATGGAAGCCAAGCTGCAGAAGCTGGGCGCCGACATCGAACGGGCCAAGTAATGCTGACTCTCGCACTTTCCAAGGGCCGCATCTTCGAAGAGACGCTTCCGTTGCTGGCCGCGGCCGGCATCGTCGTCACCGAGGATCCGGAGAAGACGCGCAAGCTGATCCTGGCCACCAACCAGCCCGACGTGCGCGTGGTGCTGGTGCGCGCCACCGACGTGCCCACCTACGTGCAGCATGGCGGCGCCGACCTGGGCGTGGCCGGCAAGGACGTGCTGATCGAGCACGCGGCCGAGAACGAAGGCGCCGGCGGCCTGTACCAGCCGCTGGACCTGCAGATCGCCAAGTGCCGCATGAGCGTGGCCACCCGCGCCGACTTCGACTACGAGGCCGCGGTCAAGCAGGGTTCGCGCATCCGCGTGGCCACGAAGTACGTGGCCGTCGCGCGCCAGCATTTCGCCGACAAGGGCGTGCACGTCGACCTCATCAAGCTGTACGGCTCGATGGAGCTGGCGCCGCTGACCGGCCTGGCCGACGCGATTGTCGACCTCGTGTCCACCGGCTCCACGCTGAAGGCCAACAAGCTGGTCGAGGTGGAACGCATCATGGACATCTCGTCGCGCCTGGTCGTCAACCAGGCCGCGCTGAAGCTCAAGCGCGAACGCATCCGCTCGCTGATCGCCGCCTTCGCCGGCGCGATGTCCTCCAACTCCTGAAGCCCGCCATGTCCGTCCAGATCCGCCAGCTCGACACCTCCGCCTCCGACTTCGAAGCCGAGTTCGCCAAGCTGCGCCACTGGTCGGAGGAGGCCGATCACGCGATCGAGGAGCGCGTCGCAGCGATCCTGGCCGACGTGAAGGCGCGCGGCGACGCCGCGGTGCTGGAGTACACGTTGCGCTTCGACGGCCTGGACGCCGCGAGCGTGGCCGCGCTGGAGCTGACGCGCAACGAGCTGAAGGCCGCCTTCGACGCCATCACGCCCGCGCAGCGCGCCGCGCTCGAGTCGGCGGCGCGCCGCGTGCGCAGCTACCACGAGCGGCAGCTGGACGCCTGCGGCCGCAGCTGGCAATACCGCGACGAGGACGGCACGCTGCTGGGCCAGAAGGTGACGCCGCTGGATCGCGTGGGCATCTACGTGCCGGGCGGCAAGGCCGCGTACCCGTCCAGCGTGCTGATGAACGCGATCCCCGCGCAGGTGGCCGGCGTCGGCGAGATCGTCATGGTGGTGCCCACGCCGCGCGGCGAGCGCAATGCGCTGGTGCTGGCGGCCGCGTACGTGGCGGGCGCCCATCGCGTGTTCACGGTGGGCGGCGCGCAGGCGGTCGGCGCGCTCGCATACGGCACGGCCACCATCCCTGCGGTCGACAAGATCACCGGCCCGGGCAATGCCTACGTGGCCAGTGCCAAGCGCCGCGTGTTCGGCCAGGTGGGCATCGACATGATCGCGGGCCCCAGCGAGATCCTGGTGCTGGCCGACGGCACGACGTCGGCCGACTGGGTGGCGATGGACCTGTTCAGCCAGGCCGAGCACGACGAGCTCGCGCAAAGCATCCTGTTGTCGCCCGACGCCGCCTACCTGGACGCGGTGCGCGCCTCCATCGACCGCCTGATCTCCGAGATGCCGCGCGAGGCCGTGATCCGCGCGTCGTTGAAAGATCGGGGCGCGCTGATCCTGACGCACTCGATGGAAGAGGCGTGCGAGATCTCCAACCGCATCGCGCCGGAACACCTGGAAGTGAGCAGCGACGCGCCCGAGCGGTGGGAGCCGCTGCTGCGCCACGCCGGGGCGATCTTCCTGGGCGCGTTCACCAGCGAGAGCCTGGGCGACTACTGCGCCGGGCCGAACCACGTGCTGCCCACCTCGGGCACGGCGCGCTTCTCGTCGCCGCTGGGCGTGTACGACTTCCAGAAGCGCAGCAGCCTGATCCAGGTCAGTGAAGCGGGCGCTCACATCCTTGGGCCGATCGCGGCGGAGCTGGCGTATGGCGAGGGACTCCAGGGTCACGCCCGCGCGGCCGAGATGCGGCTGAAGAAGGCCTGATTCGCACGAGGCGAATTGACACGAAGTTCGTGTCGCACGAAAATCGTGTTGCACGATAACCGTGGAGGCAGCCGATGAAGAACGTCACCGTCACGATGGAAGACACCGTTGCCGATTGGGCGCGCGTCGAGGCTGCGCGTCGGAACACCAGCGTGTCGCGAATGATCGGCGAGATGCTGGCCGACAAGATGCGCCATGACGATTCCTACGAACGCGCCATGCGCGAGTGGCTGGATCGTCCGCCGCTGTTCACCTCCGCCGGCGACACGCCCTACATGAAGCGGGACGAGATCTATGCCGAGCGACTCGATCGTTTTCGTTGATACCAACGTCCTGCTCTATGCGGACGACGGTCGACGGCCTGACAAGCACCGGCGCGCGCGCGAGTGGCTCGCCACCCTGTGGACGCGTCGCTGCGGTCGTGTCTCGACGCAGGTGCTCAACGAGTACTACGCCAACGCGACGGGCAAGCTCGCGGCTTGGATCACCCAGGGCGATGCCCGGGCGGAGGTCCGGCGCTACCAGCACTGGAAGCCTTGGCAGATCGACCATCAGACCGTCGAGACAGCCTGGGCCGTCGAGGCCCGCTACAAGCTGAGCTGGTGGGATTCGATGATCGTCGCCGCGGCGCAGCACCAGTCTTGCACGCTCCTGCTGACCGAGGATCTGCCGCACGGTCAGATCATCGACAAGCTGCGGATCATCAATCCGTTTCTCGTTGGTCCGCAAAGCCTGGATGACGATCCTTCCATGTCGACGGTGCTCACCGTCCAGGAACCATGAACATGACCTTGTCCGACCGCATGTCCCGCTACCTCCGCGCCGATGTCCAGGGCATGCACGGTTATGCCGTCCAGCCCAGCGCCGGCTTCGTGAAGGTGGACACGATGGAGAACCCGTTCCGCCTGCCGCCCGCGCTGCGCAAGGCGCTCGGCGAACGGCTGGCCGAGGTGGCGCTCAACCGCTACCCGGCCGAGCGCGGCGACGTGCTGCGCGCCGAGCTCGCGAAGCACGCGAACATGCCCGCGGGCTGCGACATCATGCTGGGCAACGGCTCCGACGAGCTGATCAGCCTGCTGACGCTGGCCGCCGACGTGCCCGGCAACGTGGTGTTGGCGCCGCTGCCCGGCTTCGTGATGTACGAGATGTCCGCGAAGCTGCAGGGCCTGAAGTTCGTCGGCGTGCCGCTGACGCCGGACTTCGAGCTCGATGGCCCCGCCATGCTGGCCGCCGTGCGCGAGCACCTGCCCGCGCTGCTGTACATCGCCTACCCGAACAACCCGACCGCCAACCTGTGGAACGACGACATCGTCGACGCGATCATCGAGGCCGCGCCCGGCCTGGTGGTGATCGACGAGGCCTACCAGCCTTTCGCCGCGCGCGACTCGCTGGCGCGCCTGCAGCGCCACGAGCATGTGCTGCTGATGCGCACGATGAGCAAGTTCGGCCTGGCCGGCGTGCGCATCGGCTACATGATGGGCCGCCGGCCGCTGATCGCCGAGATCGACAAGCTGCGCCCGCCGTTCAACATCAGCGTGCTCAATTGCGAGGCGGCGCTGTTCGCCCTCGAGCACGTCGATGAATATGCGAAACAGGCCGCCACGATCCGCGCCGAACGTGAGAAGCTTCATGACGCGCTGGCGCTGCTGCCCGGCGTGCGCCCGTTCCCCAGCGAAGCCAACATGATCCTCGCGCGCGTGCCCGACGCGCAGCGGGTGTTCGAAGGCGTGCGCGCGCGCGGCGTGCTGATCAAGAACGTCTCGGGCCTGCACCCGCTGCTGGCCAACTGCATCCGCATCACCGTCGGCACGCCTGAAGAGAACCCGTTGACCCTGGCCGCGCTGCGCGGCGCCCTCCAAGAGCTCACGTCATGACCGCACCCCGCATCGCCACCGTCCAGCGCGACACCAAGGAAACGCAGATCCGCGTGAGCGTCAACCTCGACGGCACCGGCGTCGCCAGGCTCGAGACCGGCATCGGCTTCTTCGACCACATGCTCGACCAGATCGCCCGCCACGGCCTGATCGACCTCGACATCCACGCCGTGGGCGACCTGCACATCGACGGCCACCACACCGTGGAGGACGTGGGCATCACGCTGGGCCAGGCCGTGGCGCAGGCCGTGGGCGACAAGAAGGGCCTCACCCGCTACGGCCACGCGTACGTGCCGCTGGACGAGGCGCTGTCGCGCGTGGTGATCGACTTCTCGGGCCGCCCGGGCCTGTTCATGGACGTCGATTTCAAGGCCGGCACGATCGGCGCGTTCGACACCCAGCTCGCGTTCGAGTTCTTCCAGGGCTTCTCGAACCACGCCGGCGTGTCGCTGCACATCGACAACCTGAAGGGCCACAACGCCCACCACCAGGCCGAGACGATCTTCAAGGCCTTCGGCCGCGCGCTGCGCATGGGCATGACGCTGGATCCGCGCTCGCTGGGGGTCATCCCGTCGACGAAGGGGTCGTTGTGACCGCCACCGTCGCCGTGGTCGACTACGGCATGGGCAACCTGAAGTCGGTGTCCCAGGCCGTGATCAAGGCGGCCGAGGGCAGCGGCGTCAACGTGGTCATCACCCAGAGCGCCGACCAGGTCTTCGCCGCCGACCGCATCGTGCTGCCCGGCCAGGGCGCCATCCGCGACTGCATGCGCGAGCTGCGCGACTCCGGCATGCTCGAGGCGGTGCTGGACGCTGCGGCGCGCAAGCCGATGCTGGGCGTGTGCGTGGGCATGCAGATGCTGCTGGATCGCAGCGAGGAACAGGACACGGCCGGCCTCGGCCTGATCCCCGGCACGGTGAAGCGCTTCCAGCTCGAAGGGCGCATCCAGGATGACGGCAGCCGCTACAAGGTGCCGCAGATGGGCTGGAACCGCGTGCGCCAGGAGTTCGCGCACCCCTTGTGGGCGGGCATTCCCGACGACAGCTGGTTCTACTTCGTGCACAGCTTCCACGCCGCGCCGTCGGAGGTTCGCCACAGCGCAGGCACCACCGAATACGGCGAACGCTTTACCTCGGCGGTGGCGCGGGATAACATTTTCGCGACCCAGTTCCACCCCGAAAAAAGCGCCGACCTCGGTCTGGCGCTCTACCGCAACTTCCTGCACTGGATGCCCTGACGGGCCGGAGCCATGCTGCTGATTCCCGCGATCGATCTCAAGGACGGTCACTGCGTTCGTCTAGAACAAGGTGACATGTCGGTCTCCACCAGCTTCGGAGACGACCCCGCCGTCATGGCGCGACGATGGCTCGATGCCGGCGCCAGGCGCCTGCACCTGGTCGACCTGAACGGTGCGTTCGCCGGCAAGCCGGTCAACGAGTCGGCCGTCAAGGCCATCATCAAGGAGCTGGGCGGCGAGATCCCCATCCAGCTGGGCGGCGGCATCCGCGATCTCGACACCATCGAGCGCTACCTGGACGACGGCATCAGCTACATCATCATCGGCACCGCCGCGGTGAAGAGCCCGGGCTTCCTGAAGGACGCCTGCACGGCCTTCGGCGGCCACATCATCGTGGGCCTCGACGCCAAGGACGGCAAGGTGGCCACGGACGGCTGGAGCAAGCTCACCGGCCACGAGGTGGTCGACCTGGCGCTGAAGTTCCAGGACTACGGCGTCGAGGGCGTGATCTACACCGACATCGGCCGCGACGGCATGCTCACCGGCATCAACGTCGACGCCACGGTCAAGCTCGCCCAGGCGCTCACGATCCCCGTGTTCGCCTCCGGCGGCCTCGCCGGCATCGCCGACGTCGAGAAGCTGTGCGCGGTGGAGGACGAGGGCGTCGAGGGCGTGATCTGCGGCCGCTCCATCTACACCGGCGCGCTCGACTTCACGAAGGCGCAGGCCCGCGCCGACGAGCTGTTCACCGGCTGACCGGATGCTCGCCAAACGAATCATTCCTTGCCTCGACGTGACCGGCGGTCGCGTCGTCAAGGGCGTCAACTTCGTCGAACTGCGTGACGCCGGCGATCCGGTGGAGATCGCGGCGCGCTACAACGAGCAGGGCGCCGACGAGCTCACGTTCCTCGACATCACGGCCACCAGCGACGCGCGCGGGCTGATCCTGCCCATCATCGAGGCGGTGGCCTCGCAGGTGTTCATCCCGCTGACGGTGGGCGGCGGCGTGCGCGAGGTGTCCGACGTGCGACGCCTGCTCAACGCCGGTGCGGACAAGGTGAGCTTCAACTCGGCGGCGGTGGCCAACCCGCAGGTCATCAGCGATGCGTCGGACAAGTATGGCGCGCAGTGCATCGTGGTGGCCATCGACGCCAAGCGCCGCGGCGCCGAGGACGCGGCCGCCCGTGGCCCGGGCTGGGACGTCTACACGCACGGCGGCCGCAAGAACACCGGCCTGGACGCCGTGGCCTGGGCGCGCGAGATGGTGGCGCGCGGCGCCGGCGAGATCCTGCTCACCAGCATGGACCGCGACGGCACCCGCGCCGGCTTCGACCTGGCGCTCACGCGCGCCGTCTCCGATGCCGTCAGCGTGCCGGTGATCGCCTCGGGCGGCGTCGGCACCCTCGACCACCTGGCCGACGGCGTGCAGCAGGGCGGCGCCGACGCGGTGCTGGCCGCCAGCATCTTCCACTACGGCGACCACACGGTGGCCGAGGCCAAGGCCTTGATGGCCGCGCGCGGCATCCCGGTACGGCAGTAAGTGTTTCAGGGGGCCAGGCCCCCCAGCCGCCGGCCCGGCTCTCCGCCTCCCTGAAACCGCGGCTCCTGCGACAATCGGCCGTGATTTCCCGAAAGCTCCCGTGAAGAAACCGATCCGCTCCGCGCCGCGCGCTCCCGATCCCTGGGACGACGACGCGCCTCTCGAGCGCAACACGCGCGCCGCCCGCGCCGCGCGCGCGGCCGCCGCCGCAGCGCCGCCGGCGGAGCCGACGCCCGCGCAGAAACTGGCCCAGAAGCGCGAGCGCCGCGCCGCCGTGAATGCCGCGCACGAGATCCGCATCATCGGCGGCCAGTGGCGCCGCAGCCTGCTGCCGGTGCCCGACCTGCCCGGCCTGCGTCCCACGCCCGACCGCGTGCGCGAGACGCTGTTCAACTGGCTGGGTCAGGATCTCACCGGCTGGAGCGTGCTCGACGCGTTTGCCGGCACCGGCGTGCTGGGCTTCGAGGCCGCGTCGCGCGGCGCGACCACGGTGCAGATGCTGGAGCGCGAGACGAAGCTGGTCGCCGGGCTGTCCGCCTCGAAGACCCGACTCGGCGCCACCGCGGTGACGATCACCCAGGCCGACGCGATGGCCTGGATGAAGCGCGCCCCGGCGCAGTTCGACCTCGTGTTCCTCGACCCGCCGTTCGACGCCAAGCTGTTTGAATCGGCGCTGGCCGCTTCGCTGAACTGCGTGGTGCCGCAGGGCTGGATCTATCTGGAGGCGTCGGCGCCGTTCGACGCCGCGTCGCTGGCAGAGCGCGGCCTGGAGCTGTACCGGCATGCGCGCGCCGGCGCGGTGCACGCCCACCTGATCCGGAAGTCCTGAGCCTTTCCAGCCCTGCCCTACGCAACTTCGCCTAATCCGCGAACGCCTCGACTGTGGAATGATCGAGGCAAGACTCACATAACGAGACAACGCGGCGCAAGCCTCGTCCAGCAAGGCCCATGTCCACGCCTCTGACCGCCGTCTACCCCGGAACCTTCGATCCGATGACCCTCGGGCATCAGGACCTGATGCGCCGCGCCAGCGCGCTGTTCCCGCGCCTGATCCTGGCCGTCGCGGCCGGGCACCACAAGCGCACGATGTTCTCCATCGCCGAGCGCCTGGAGATCGCCCAGGAGCTGGCCGAGCCCTACAAGAACGTCGAGGTGGTGGCCTTCCGCGGCCTGCTGCGCGACTTCGTGGTGGAGAACGGCGGCAAGGTGGTGGTGCGCGGCCTGCGCGCGGTGAGCGACTTCGAGTACGAGTTCCAGATGGCCGGCATGAACCGCCAGCTGATGCCCGACGTGGAGACGCTGTTCCTGACGCCGTCCGACCAGTACCAGTTCATCAGCGGCACCTTCGTGCGCGAGATTGCCGTCCTTGGCGGTGATGTCTCCAAGTTCGTGGCACCCTTGGTGCTCAACAAGCTCAAGGAGCGTATCGCCCAGCCGCGCGATACTGATTGATTCGATGGCCCTGATGATCACGGACGAGTGCATCAACTGCGACGTCTGCGAACCCGAATGCCCCAACGAGGCGATCTCGATGGGCGTGGACTACTACGTCATCGCGCCGGACAAGTGCACCGAGTGCGTGGGCCATTTCGATGCGCCGCAGTGCGTGCAGGTGTGTCCCGTGGAATGCATCCCGGTGAATCCGGAGCGTGTCGAGACGCCGGACCAGCTGATGACCAAATACCGCCAGTTGCTGGGCCTGGACGGGGCGGCGGCTGCGGCTGGGTAGGTTCGCTGCGCTAGTTCTTGCCCTTGCCTGCCATGGCCGGGCTGGAGGCGGTGGTCGACAGCACCAGCCGCGTCCGCGGCTTCTTCGGGACGCAACTCATCATCGCCGTGTCGACGCAGGTGCCGCTCGCGCTGGCCCTGCGCCGCGTCGCCGGAGCCGATGCCACGCCCTCCCGCTCGCGCCGTCCGGCCTCGTACCAGGAGGCCAGGCGCTTGTCGCGCGCGGTGAGTTCGGCCGATTGGCGGCGCTGCGCATCGGTGCGCGCGTCGGCGATGGCTAGCGGCGCCGCGCCGTCGCAGGGTCGCGCCGAATAGCTGTTGCCGCAGCGGTAGACCCGCCTGTCGGGCGGCAATGCGTCGGGCGACGTGGCGGTCGACGCCTCGAGGATCTGTGCCGTGGTCGGTGCCGAGGCCGGCCTGGGCGCGCGGGCTTTCTTCGGCCAGGCGTCGCCCGCGCACAGCAGCCCGGCGCACACGAGCGCGAGGCAAGGGGTCGATCGGAAGGGGTGGGGTTGCTGGCTTGGCGTCGTCACTCTGCGGGCTCCTGCGTGCCGGCCGAGGCCGGCCCCGCAGGGCTCGCAGGGTTGGACGGCGACGGCGTGGCCGCCGGCACCTTGGACATCAGCGACGACAGCAGCGGATTCAGCTGCGGCGGGCGCGGTGGCTTGGGGCGCGGTGGCTTGGCGTGGATCCTGATCATCGCCTTGTCCATGTCGCCCGCCAGCAGCAGGTCCAGCGCTTTCAGGCTCTCGTCGACATTCTTCTCGATAAGCTCGCGTTCGGCGGCGGGCGGCTTGCGCAGCACGTAGGCGGACACCTCGTTGCGATCGCCCGGATGGCCGATGCCCAGTCGCAACCGCCAGAAGTCGGGCGTGCCGAGCTGGGCCTGGATGTCCTTGAGCCCGTTGTGGCCGCCATTGCCGCCACCCTTCTTGAGCTTCATCTGGCCGGGCGGGATGTCCAGCTCGTCGTGCACCACCAGGATCTCGTCGGGCAGGATCTTGAAGAAGCGCGCGAGCGGCGCCACGGCCTTGCCCGACAGGTTCATGAAGGTGAGCGGCTGCTGCAGCCACACCGGGCCCTCGGGCCGGTTCACGCGCGCGACGAAGCCGTGGTACTTCGGGTCGTGCGCCAGCGCGCCCTTGAGCTGGCGCACCGCGCCGTCCACCCACCAGAAGCCCGCGTTGTGGCGCGTGTGCTCGTATTCCGCCCCGGGGTTGCCGAGGCCGACGATCAATCGAATCATCCCCTGATTATCCGATGCCGTCGGTCCACAGCAGCGACGCGATCTTCCAGTCGCGCGCCGTACGCACGAACTGCAGCGCCTTCGTGCCGCCGCCCTCGAACGCCACGCCGTCCAGCGTGCCGCGCTTGGCGTAGCGCAGCCAGCGCTGCGCGATGGCCCCCTGGATCTCGGTGCGCGACTGCGTCTCGCGTTCCTCGAAGTCGACGAGGCGTCCGCGCGCCAGCAGCTCGGCGCGCGGCGCGATGAAGCCGTGCACGTCGGTGGTTGTGACGGTGCCGAGGGCGTCGGCCACGCGCACGGTGGCGTCGAGCATGAAGTAGTGCGGCAGCGCGGGCAGGGTGGGGACGATGCCGCCGCGGTTGGTGAACGCCGCGAGGAAGCGGCGCGTCAACGCGTCGATCTGCGACGCGTCGTCGCCCGCATCGACGCGTGGGGACTTGAACATCCAGGTCTCGTGCTCCTCGCCCACCAGGCGCGTGATGCCCGCGTCCTCCAGGCCGATCTGGCGCAGCACGGCGGCCGAGCTCGCATTGTCGGGGCCGGTGATGCCCCAGACCTCGGGCAGGCCCAGCACGTCGTGGGCGTAGCGCACGCAGGCCGCGGCCGCCTCGGTGGCGTAGCCGTGGCCGCGGAACTCGGGCATCAGCGCGTAGCCGACGTCCACCTCCAGCAGCGTGTCGCGCTTGATCAGTCCGCACATGCCCATGAGGCGGTCGTCGGACTTGCGCTCGATGGCCCAGAAGCCGAAGCCCAGCCGGCCATAGGGGGCCGTGTGGCGCGTCGCGATCCAGGCGAGTGCCTGGCGGCGCGTGCGCACGTGGCGCTCGCCGATGTTGGCGAGCCAGCCGGGGTCGTTGAGCAGCGCGCGCAGGAAGTCGGCGTCGGTTGGGGTGCCCGTGAACCAGCGCAGGCGCAGTCGGTCGGTCTCGAGGATAAGCATGGCGTCTCGTTGAAGTTCAGGCCGGCAGCAGCGCCTCGCGCGCGCCGCCGATCAGCGCCTGGCCGATCTGTTCCATCAGGCCGGAGCGGGCGATGGGCGCGCCGGGTTCGACGGGCGTGTCGATGCCGGTGCCCAGCTTCCATTGATGCCAGTACAACGCGACGTCGGTGGTCACCTCGGGACGGATCGCCACCAGCGTGCCCGCGTCCAGGTGCGCGCGCGCGAGCAGCTCGGGGATCACCGCGACGCCCCAGCCCATCACCGCGGCGCGCGCGCCGGCCTCGCTGGACGGCACGAAGCGTTCCTTCAGGCGCGGGTCGCGCACGCCCATCGCGCGCGCCACCCATTGCGCCTGCATGTCGTCCTTGCGGTTGAACACGATGAAGGGCAGGCGCGCGAAGTTGGCCTCGTTCAGGCCGGCGGGCATGGCCTGGGCGATGAACTCAGGGCTCGCGACGGCGATGTAGCGCATGTGCCCGAGCGGCTGGCAGGTGCAGCCGCGCAGCGCCATCGACACCGTGGACACGCAGCCCAGCACCTCGCCCTCGCGCAGGCGGTCGTGCGTGAAGTCCTGGTCGTCGACGATCAGCTCCAGGCCGTAGCCCTCGCGCTGGCCCGCGTGCACCAGCGCATCGAGCGCGCCCAGCACCCAGGTGGCCAGGCTGTCGGCGTTGATCGCGATGGGCAGGCGCTCCTCGCGCATCTGCGTGGCGCCCAGCTCGCGCGCGGCGTCGGCGCGCAGCGCCTGCAGCTGGCGCGCGTAGCGCAGCAGCACCTTGCCCGGCTCGGTCATGCGCAGCGGGCGCGAGCGCACCACCAGCAACTGGCCCACCTGCGTCTCGAGCGCGCGCAGGCGCTGCGACACGGCCGACTGCGTGACCGACAGCAACTGCGCGGCGCGCTCGAAGCTGCCCGCCTCCGCCAGTGCGGCGAGCGATTCCAGCGCGGCGGGGTCGAGCAGGTTCATAAGCCACGCTACTGTAATCGGAGCAATTGCGATGCGGCTTCACACTTTCCCGGGGTCGGCCTACGCTGGATCCATCGAATTCCAACAACGGAGACATCATGAAGATCGGCGTTCCGAAGGAGATCAAGAACCACGAGTACCGCGTCGGCCTCACGCCCGCGAGCGTGCGCGAGTTCGTCGCGCACGGCCACGCGGTGCAGGTGCAAGCCGGCGCGGGTGCGGCCATCGGCCTGGACGACGCGCAATACCGCGCGGCGGGCGCCACGCTGGCCGATACCGCGCAGGAGGTGTTCGCCAAGGCCGACATGATCGTCAAGGTCAAGGAGCCGCAGCCGCAGGAGTGCGCGATGCTGCGCCCGGGCCAGCTGCTCTATACCTACCTGCACCTGGCGCCGGACCCGGAGCAGACGGCCGCGCTGGTGCAGTCGGGCGCCGTGTGCGTGGCCTACGAGACCATCACCGGCGTCAACGGCGGCCTGCCGCTGCTCGCGCCGATGAGCGAGGTGGCCGGGCGCATGTCCATCCAGGCCGGCGCGGCGCACCTCGAGAAGAGCAAGGGAGGCAGGGGTGTGCTGCTGGGCGGGGTGCCGGGCGTCGCGCCGGGCCATGTCGTGATCCTGGGCGCGGGCGTCGTGGGCACGCACGCGCTGCAGTGCGCGGTGGGCGCGGGCGCGCGCGTGACGGTGCTCGACAGGAACGTCGATCGCCTGCGCCAGCTCGACCTCGTGTTCGGCAACCGGATCGCGACGCTGTACTCGAACGCGCAGTCGGTGGAGGAGTCGGTGCTCGCTGCAGACCTCGTGATCGGCGGCGTGCTGATCCCCGGCGCGGCCGCGCCCAAGCTCGTCACGCGCGAGATGATCGCGCGCATGAGAAAGGGCGCCGTCGTCGTCGACGTGGCCATCGACCAGGGCGGCTGCTTCGAGACCTCGCATGCCACCACGCACGCGGATCCCACCTACGTGGTCGACGGCGTGGTGCATTATTGCGTGGCCAACATGCCGGGCGCGGTGGCGCGCACGTCCACCTTCGCGCTCAACAACGCCACCATCGCGCCCGGCCTCGCGCTGGCAGACCACGGCTGGCAGGCGGCGATGCGCGCCGATCCGCACCTCAAGGCCGGCTTGAACGTGGCACACGGCAAGGTCACGTTCGAGGCCGTCGCGCAGGCGCTGGGCTACGACTACGCGGTGCCGGATGCGTTGCTGAACTGAGCGACGCGGCCGATCGATGGCGGCATCCGGAAGCCCTGGATGCCGCCAGATAAAATCGACCGGATATGTCCCGCCTCGCCGTCCTCCCGCAGTACTTCTATCCCAAGCGCCTCCTGACCCTCTACGCGGGCTTCATGGCGCGCAACGAGTGGGGCTGGTACACCACGCGGCTGATCCGCAACTTCATTCGCGACTATCACGTCGACATGAACGAGGCGGTGGAGCCCGACCCGGCCGCGTACAAGAGCTTCAACGATTTCTTCACGCGCGCGCTCAAGCCGGGCATGCGGCCGATCGCGAACGCCGACCTGGTCTGCCCGGTCGACGGCGCGATCAGCCAGTTCGGACGGATCAACAAGCACACCATCTTCCAGGCCAAGGGCCACGAATACACGACGCAGGCGCTGCTGGGCGGCGACGCGGCGCTCGCCGCGCCGTTCGTCGACGGCAGCTTCGCCACCATCTACCTGAGCCCGAAGGACTACCACCGCATCCACATGCCCGGCGACGGCCGCCTCACGCGCATGATCCACGTGCCGGGCGACCTGTTCTCGGTGAACCCCGTCACCGCGCAGGGCGTGCCGGGTTTGTGGGCGCGCAACGAGCGCGTCGTCTGCATGTTCGAGGGTGCACGCGGCCCGTGGTCGCTGGTGCTGGTGGGCGCGACCATCGTCGGCAGCATGCAGACCGTGTGGCACGGCGTGGTGAACGCGAAGCGCCCCGGCAAGATCCGCGAGTGGCGCTACGACGACCAGCAGATCGTGCTGAAGAAGGGCGAGGAGATGGGCCGCTTCCTGCTCGGGTCGACGGTCATCATGACCTTCCCGAAGGGCGACCTGGCGTTCAATCCGTCGTGGGCGCCGGCGCATCCGGTGCGGCTCGGCGAAGAGATGGCGAACTACGGCGCCTGACGCTTCAGGCCGGCGCGCGCGAAGCCGACGAGTTCGCGCGCGACGAAGAAGGCCAGCAGGACTGCCATCACCGCCACGACGTAGAGCGTGCTGCCCGGCAGCTGGTGCGCCTGGATCTCGCTGTCGAGCGGGCCGAAGAAGAATGCGTGCGGGCCGCTCCACAGGCCGATGTGCGCCGGGTCGAGTGCGTGGCCAATCGCCGTCACGCCGATGGCCGCGCCGAAAAGCGCCACGATGGCCGCGGCGAGCGTGCAGGCGGCCGATGAGACAGGCCGCACGGGGGGGCCGACGAAGCGTGCTTCGTCATCCTGCGCGACGTCGCGGGATCCACGCATCGTCTCAAGGGCGCACGCCGCGACTGCGCGCGCGACGACATGGCGCGAAAACGAAAAAGCCCCGCCGAAGCGGGGCTCTCCAGAGAAACCTCGACGCGGCCGTCGCCGCGCGAGATCACTTCTTCTTGGCAGCGGCGGCCGGAGCGGCGGCGCCGGCGGCGGGCTTGGCCGGGGCGGCCTTGCCACCCTTCTTGCTCCCACCGGTAGCGGCAGCGGCGGCAGCTGCGGCAGCAGCAGCGGCTTCTTCCTCAGCGGCGTCGGCGGCGTTGACCTTCGGCTCGGCGACCGAGACGACGACCGGGTTCTGCGTGCCGTGGCGGACAGCCTTGATGCCGGCCGGGAACTTCAGGTCGGACACGTGCAGGGACTTGCCCTTGACCAGGCCGCTCAGGTCGACGGCGATGAATTCCGGCAGCGCGGTGGCCAGGCATTCCACTTCCACTTCGGTGGCGACGTGGTTGACGACGGCGCTGTCGGTCTTGACGGCCGGCGAGTTCTCTTCGCCTTCGAAGTGCAGCGGCACCTTCTTGCGCAGACGCGTGGTGGCGTCGACGCGCTGGAAGTCGATGTGCTGGACGATCTGCTTGTACGCGTGCATCTGGAAGTCGCGCAGCAGGACCTGCGAGACCTTGCCGCCCAGTTCCATCTCGAGGACGGACGAGTGGAAGGCTTCCTTCTTCAGCGCGAAGTACAGGGCGTTGTGATCGAGCTCGATCGTTTGCGGTTCGCCGGCGCCGTAGACGATGCCAGGAACCTTGCCGGACAGACGCAGGCGGCGGCTCGCTCCGGTCCCCTGCAGGCTGCGCTCAAAAGCGGTGAACTTCATGGTGATACTCCAAATTTGGGCCCCGCGACCAGGCGCCCGGTAAAGACGATCCAGCCACCGCTTCTCCGCTCGTGGGCGGACGGCCGAAGGATCGGGAAATGCGGATCAGAAGTTGTTGTTCTGTTCCGCAAAGAGGGAGGTGACCGATTCGCCGTCGGAAATGCGGCGGATGGTCTCGGCGAACAGGAAGGCCACCGACAGCTGGCGGATCTTCTTGCAGGCCTTGCCGGCGTCGGACAGCGGCAGCGTGTTGGTGATCACGACCTCGTCGAGCGCCGAATTCTTGATGCGCTCCACGGCCGGGCCGGAGAACACGGGGTGCGTGCAGTAGGCGTAGACGCTCTTGGCGCCGCGATCCTTCAGCACCTCGGCGGCCTTCACGAGCGTGCCGGCGGTGTCGATCATGTCGTCCATGATCACGCAGTTGCGGCCGTCGATGTCGCCGATGACGTGCATCACTTCCGAGACGTTGGCCTTCGGACGGCGCTTGTCGATGATGGCCAGGTCGCAGCCGAGCTGCTTGGCCAGCGCGCGGGCGCGCACCACGCCACCGACGTCGGGCGACACGACCACGAGGTCGCGGTAGTTCTTCGACTTGACGTCGGTGAGCAGCACCGGCGAGGCGTAGATGTTGTCCACGGGGATGTCGAAGAAGCCCTGGATCTGGTCGGCGTGCAGGTCCATCGTGAGCAGGCGCTCGACGCCCACGGTCTGCAGCAGGTTGGCCACGACCTTGGCGCTGATGGGCACGCGGGTGGAGCGCGAGCGGCGATCCTGGCGGGCGTAGCCGAAGTACGGGATCACGGCGGTGATGCGGCGCGCGCTGGCGCGCTTCAACGCATCGATCATGATCAGCAGCTCCATCACGTTCTCGTTCGTCGGCGCTCCGGTGGACTGGATGACGAAGACGTCGCGAGCACGGACGTTCTGGTGGATCTCGACGTCGCACTCGCCGTCGGAGAAGCGACCGACCTTCGCCTTGCCGAGCTCCGAACCGAGCTGGGTGGCGATTTCCTGTGCCAGCACAGGGTTCGCGTTGCCTGTGAACAGGACCGTGTTGAACAGCACGTCGGAGACTCCGGGAGGACGGGTGCGCAGCGAGACCGGGTGCCGGCCCTTGCGACCAGCTTTCGAAACCGCGACGTCATCCAGTGACATCGGGCAGGGACATTTGGCAGGGGAAGAAGGATTCGAACCTTCGCATGTCGGAATCAAAATCCGATGCCTTAACCAACTTGGCGACTCCCCTACACAGGATCCGGCCGAGGCCGAACCCGTCAACTTTTCTCTCAGACCGCCCAGTCCCGCAACGGGTGATGGGCCAGACTGTGACACATCCGGCCGCTCCAGCCTTGAGGGAGTTCACCCTCGGGCCACGCGACGCCATCAGCACCGACCGTTGCGAACACCGCGCTGCCAGAACCCGTCATGCGGCTGTTGCCGAAGCGTGCCTCGAGCCACCTGGCGACCTCGGCGATGGGCGGGCACAAGGCCTGGGCCACCGGCTGGAGGTCGTTGCGACCGAAACACGCCGTTCCTGACGATTCTTGCTGCGCATTCAACAGTGCAACAGAGCCCGCTAGTGTAGCAGGCTCGGTGTCGCGTGCCAAGTCTGGATGAGAAAAGATGCCAGCGGTTCCCAGGCCATCTGCGGGCTTCACCACCGCGTAGCGGCGCGGCGCCCACGCGATGGGCGTCAGTTTCTCGCCGATGCCCTCCACGAACGCGTTGTCGCCGCCCACGAAGAAGGGCACGTCCGCACCCAGGGGCGTCGCCAGTTCGAGCAGGCGCGCGCGCGGCCAGCCCAGTCCCCAGAGCCGGTTCAGCGCCAGCAGCACGGTGGCGGCGTCGGAGCTGCCGCCGCCCATGCCGGCGCCCCAGGGCACGTTCTTCTGCACGGAGATGTCGGCCCCGAACGTGCAGCCGCTGGCCTGCTGCAGCGCGCGGGCGGCACGCAGGCTCAGGTCGTCGGCGGGCAGCGCCGGGCCGAGGTCGTGGCGGCGCAGCTGGCCATCGCCGCGACGCTCGACGTGCAGGGTGTCGGCCCAGTCGATGAGGATGAAGACGGACTGCAGCAGGTGGTAGCCGTCTGCGCGCCGTCCCGTGACATGCAGGAACAGGTTCAGCTTGGCCGGCGCCGGCAGGTCGTAGAAGGCTTCGAGGGCCATGGCGTCGGGCTCTCAGGGGGCGGACGCTGCCGGCTCGGCAGCGTCCAGCTTCACGCGCACGTGCAGCGCGGGCGCCGGCTGCGGGCGCTGGGCGTCGATCAGCTGGTTGCCGGCGAACTGCGACAGGTCCACGTGCCAGCCGAGCTGGTCGAACGAGCCGCCGTCGGCGCTGCGCCGCGCCGGCGCGGCGGGCCAGGGATGGCCGGACAGCCAGTCGAACATCGCCGGCAGCGGCAATTGGTCGCCGATGGCGCGCTGCATCATGTCTTCCAGCGTGGCGTAGTGCGTGGTGGCGCCGTCGGCCTCCAGCTCGATGCTGGACGGCACGCCCTGCGTGCCCTGCGGGTCGGACCAGCGCGCCCGCGCCACCGTGGTGCCGATCGGGCTGGTGAGGAGCAACTGGCCGCTGGACGCGTTGCCGCTCAGCTCGAACTGGCCGCTGACGGCGCGCGCCGGTTGGCCGGGGGCCGCGTCGGTGCGCACCGCGAGCTTGCCCGAGTACACGTGGCCGGGCAGTGGCGGCGGATGCGTGGCGCACGCGGCCAGAAGCAGCGCCAGCGCGAGCGCGCCAGCGCCCCGCAATCGCAAGTTCACGGCGCGACCTTCAGCCGCGTCATCGTCTGCTTGAGCACCTCGTTGCCCGCATCGAGCCTGTGTGCATCGCGCAGCACGCGCGCGGCCTCGTCGTGCTTGCCGTCGGCCCACAGCGCTTCGCCCAGGTGGGCGGCGATCTCGGTGTCCTTGCGCGACGAATAGGCCTGCGCCAGCAGCGTGGCGGCCGCGTCGAAATGGCCCATGCGGTACTCGACCCAGCCGAGGCTGTCTACGATGAACGGATCGGCCGGCGACAGCTCGTGCGCTTGGCGCACCATGACCAGCGCCTCCTCGAGCCGCAGGTTGCGATCGGCGAGCGAGTAGCCCAGCGCGTTGAGCGCCTGCGAGTTGTCGGGCTGCAGCACGAGGATGCGACGCAGCAGGCGCTCCATGTCGTCGACGCGGTTCAGGCGCTCGTCGACCATCGCCTCCTGGTAGACCAGGTCGATGTCGTCGGGCGTCTCGGCGTTGGCCTTGGCCAGCACCTCGCGCGCCTCGCCCAGCTTCTTCTGGTCGAGCAGCAGCTGCACCTCGGTGAGCAGCTTGTAGCGCTGTTCCGCGGGCGTGCTGGCGTTGGTGGCGCGTATCAGCTTGAGCGCCTCGGCCAGCTTGCCCTGGCGCGCCAGCAGGCCGGCGCGCAGCGAGACCACCTGCAGGTCGGAGTCCTGGGTGTCGACCTGCGCCAGCCATTTCGCCGCGGCCGCGTCGTCGTGGCGTTGCTCGGCGGCGCGCGCCAGCAGCAGCTGCACGTGGGCCAGCCGCACCGGGTTGGCGGCGGCGGGGTCGGTGGGCGGCGCGTCGGGCGCGTCGTCATCGTCGTCGACGGCGATGGCCACGCCCGGGGCGGCCGTGGCCGTCGTGGCCGCGGCCTTGCGCGCCGCATCCTCGGCCGCCTGCTCGTTGACCAGCGCCAGCGCCTGCTTCAGGTCGGCATCGGCGACGACCGGGTCGTGCAGCTCGAGGTCGATCTCGCCGAGGGCCAGCCACAGCTGGGCCTGGCCCGGCTTGGCCTGGAGCGCGAGGCGCAACTGCTCGGCCGCGTCGGTGAGGCGCTGCTGCGTGGCCAGCACGCTGGCGTAGGCCTGGCGCACCACGGGCTCGGCGTCGGGCTGGTCCAGGTAGCGCTTGACGATGACCTCGGCCTTGGCGATGAGCTCCATGGACGGCGCGGTGCCCGCGGCCGGCGTCACGGGGGCGCTCGCCGGCGGGTCTGGCGGCTGCGCGCCGGCGGCCACGCGCGACGGCGTGCCGTCGGTGGCCGAGTTCATGACGTCCAGCGCCAGCAGCACCGGCTGCAGCGCCTTCGGGTCGGTGGCCTGGGCCTGCGCGGCGAGGTCCAGCGCGTACAGCGGCTGGCCCTGGTTGAGGCGGATGCGGCCCAGCGCCACGTGCGCGGCCACGCGGGTGTCGGGCGCGTCCATGTAGGGCTGCAGCAACTGGCGGAACTGTTCGGCGGCAGCCGTCTTGTCCTTGGCGCGTTGCTGCGCGCGCGGCAGGCTGGATATGAGCGCCGAGCGCTCGGGCGGCGTGCTCATGGACAGCAGCTGCCTGAGCGGCTCTTCCGTGTCGGCGATGCGGTCGAACGCGATCAGCAACTGGATCTCGGTGCGCAGGGCCTCGGTGGAGCGCGGCAGCGTCTGGCGCCAGCTGTGCGTGATGGACAGCGCCTTGTCGCCGGCACCAGCCTCCACGGCGATCTGCAGGGCGCGCCGGTACAGCGCGTCGTCCTTGTTGCGGCGGGCGGCCTCCAGCATCAGCTCGATGGCGTCGCCCGGCTGGCTCTCGCGCAGCGCGAACTCGGCCAGCAACAGCTGGTACAACAGCGGACCGTCGAGGTAGGAGTTTTCCACCACCGGCCCCGCGTCCTGTGCGATCGTGGGCACGGAGGCGGGAGCGGCCGGCGGTAGCGCGGCGTTCTTCTCGCTGGCGGCCCAGGTGCCCGCGGGCAGCAGCAGCGCGAGGGCCAGCCCCAGTCCGAGCAGCGCGGGTCGGCCAGGTGCCTGCACGCCGTGCCCGTTGCGTTTCAAGCCTTGTGTTTGACTCATTGCCGCTCCATGTCAGTCCATTCTAGGCCCCGAGAAATCACCATGCCCGAGTTGCCAGAGGTAGAAGTTACGCGCCGCAGCGTTGCCCCCGGATTGCTGGGCGCGCGGGTGCGCGACGTGCAGATGGGGCTGCCGCTGCGCTGGCCGCTGGGGCACGACCCGAAGGCGCTGGCCGGCAGCGAATGCGGGGAGATGTCGCGCCGCGGCAAGTACCTGTGGCTTCCGCTGTCACGCTCCAACGCCGACCCGGCAAGCCGGCTGCCGGGCCTGCCTCGCGGCCATGCGGAACCCGCTGGAGGCCTGTTGATCCACCTGGGGATGTCGGGCGCGCTCGCGTTCGGCGAACCTCCCGCCGAGCGCGGTCCCTACGACCATTTCCGCCTGATCACCGACCGCGGCTGCCTGTGGCTGACCGATCCGCGGCGCTTCGGCGCGGTGGTCTGGTCGGCGGCGCTGGATGCCGAGCCGGCGCGCAAGCTGCTGTCCGTGCTGGGGCCCGAGCCGTTCGACCCGGCGCTGGACGAGGCCGGGTTCCACGCCGGCCTGCAGGCGCGGCGCACCCCGGTCAAGACGGTGCTGCTGTCGGGCGAGCTGGTGGTGGGTGCGGGCAACATCTACGCGTGCGAGGCACTGCACCTGGCCCGGATCGACCCGCGCACCCCGGCCAACAAGATCAGCCGGCCGCGCGCGGCGCGCCTGCTGTCGGCGGTGCGCCAGGTGTTGCGCAACGCGATCGACGCCGGCGGCTCGACGCTGAAGGATTTCTCGGCCAACGGCGCGGCCGGCCACTACCAGGAGCAGGCGCAGGTCTACGGTCGTGCCGGCGAACCCTGCAATAACTGCGGCACCGCGGTGCGCCGGATCGTGCAGGGACAGCGCGGCACCTTTTTCTGCGGGGTTTGCCAAAAGCGCTAGGAATATTTGCGCACGGCGTCCGGATATTCGCGTTCGTGAGTATTTGCCGGAAATGTATCTGGAGGTTTCCGGTGGGCGACGGCGGACGCGCCGGAACTGTCCCGCAGGGCGGCGCGATGCGACATACTTCGCATTTCACGGGGTTATCCGGCGATTGGCCGGTGGCCATCGCGCTACGATCCCCGGTCAACTGGTCAATATATGAACCAGGATCCGCCACATGGGCGCCGACCGTCGACCGACGATAAAAGAGCCTGGGATGACGACGAAAGATCAATCGCTGGTACCCGCCCTCGACGCCCTGGCCAACTGGCGCCAGTCGTTGGCGCGCGAACTGTCGGGTCTGGCCAAGTTCTTCACCAGCAATGACCTGCTGTCGGCGCCGTCGGCCGACATCGCCGAGTCGCTGCGCCAGCGCCTGCTGTCCGACAAGCTGGTCGTGGCCTTCGTCGCCGAGTTCTCGCGCGGCAAGTCCGAACTCATCAACGCGATCTTCTTCGCCGACACCGGCCGCCGCATCCTGCCCGCCTCGCCCGGGCGCACCACCATGTGCCCGGTGGAGCTCGCCTGGGACGACAAGGACCGGCCGATGCTGGATCTGCTGCCCATCGACACCCGCCGCGACGGCCAGTCGCTGACCGAACTGCGTGCCACCCGCGAGGGCTGGAAGCGCGTGCCGCTGGATCCGGCCGATCCGGACGCGCTGGCCGCGGCGCTGTCCGAGGTCACGCACACCCGCAAGGTGACGCCCGACGTCGCCCGCGAGCTGGGCCTGTGGTCCGACACCGACCCCGAGGACAACCCGCCGCTGGACGAGGACGGCCACGTCGAGGTGCCGGCCTGGCGCCACGCGATGATCAACTACCCCCACCCGCTGCTCGCGCGCGGGCTGGTGGTGCTCGACACGCCGGGCCTGAATGCGATCGGCACGGAACCCGAGCTGACGCTGGGCCTGCTGCCCGGCGCGCACGCCGCGCTGTTCCTGCTGGGCGCCGACGCCGGCGTCACCAAGTCCGACCTCTCGGTGTGGAACGAGCACCTGGGTGGCCAGTCGATGGCGTGCTTCGTCGTGCTCAACAAGGTCGACATGCTGGCCGACCCGCTGCACACCGACGAGCAGAACGAGGCGCTGGTCCAGAAGCAGTGCGAGATCACGGCGCAGACGCTGCAGATGCCGCGCGACCGCGTGTTCCCCGTGTCCGCGCGCCTCGCGCTGCACGCGCGCCTGAGCGGCAACGACGCCGAGCTCGCCAAGAGCCGGTTGCCGGTGCTCGAGGAAGCCCTCACCAACGAACTCCTGCCGGCGCGCCAGCAGGTGCTCACCCATGCGCTGGTGCAAGGCGTCGAGTCGCTGCGCGCCCAGGTCAACGCGCGGCTGCGTGACCAGCGCCGCCAGAATTCCGAACAGCTGCTGGAACTGCGCGGCTTGCGCGGCAAGAGCGGGGCGCGCGTGCGCCACCTGCTCGACCGCGTGCAGGAAGACGCCGCCGAATTCGAGCGCTGCGTCACGCGCCTGACCGCGCTGCGCGCCGTGCAGACGCGCCTGCTGCGCGACACGCAGAACCAGCTCTCCAGCGAGCGCATCCGCGCCGAGGTCAAGCAGCTGCAGTCGGCGCTGAACTCCGGCTGGCTGCACCTGGGCGCGCGCCAGGCCTTCCTGGGCATGTGCGACAAGCTGCGCCACGCGCTGTCCGATTCCGAGGTCACCACCTCGGAGGCGCGCGAGATGCTGCAAGGCACCTTCCGCCAGCTCAACGCCGAGTTCGGCTTCTCGCTGTCCATCGCGCTCCCGCCCGAGCTCGCGCAGCATCGCGAGGACCTCGCGGCCATCGAACGCGGCTACAACCGCTACTTCGGCCTGAGCGAGACGCTGCGCATGGCATCGTCGGCGTTCAAGGAGCGCTTCGTGCGCATGCTCGTCTCGAAGCTGCGCGTCGTCTTCGAGACGGCCGCGCGCGACATCGAGCTGTGGAACCAGGCCGCCAGCGCGCAGATGGAAGCGCAGCTGCGCGACCGCCGCCGCAGCTTCCGCAAGCGCCGCGAATCGCTGGAGCGCATCCAGCAGGCGGCGGGCGACCTGGAAGAGCGCGTGGTCGACGTCGAGGCGCAGTCCGCGCGCATCGAGGCGTTGATCACCGACGTGTCGCTGCGCTGCGAGACGCTGGCCGTCATCGCGCGCCGCGGCCCCACGGGCATCGAGTCCGAGCACATCGAGATTCCGTTCGACGCGACGGCCTCGGCCACAGGCTGAAGCTTCGTCGGGTCCAAAGGGCCCTGGCGCCTCCGGCCCGACACGTCTCGCGGCAAGGCATCATTCGGCATGGATCTCTTTTCAGCCGAAGCCGATCGGCCTGCCTTCATCGCCCGCGAGATGTCACCCGAGTGGAACGCGCTGCCGTTCGCCGAGCGCGTCGTCCAGTGGCAACGCACCCATGGCCGCGCCGGCCTGCCGTGGCAGATCACGCGCGATCCGTACCGCGTGTGGCTGTCCGAGATCATGCTGCAGCAGACGCAGGTGACCACGGTACTGGGCTACTACGAGCGCTTCCTGCAGCGCTTTCCAACGGTGGTGGCGCTCGCGAATGCGCCGTCCGAGGACGTGCTCGCGATGTGGAGCGGCCTCGGCTACTACGCGCGCGCCCGCAACCTGCACAAGTGCGCGCAGGCGGTCGCCGCTGTACACGGCGGCGAGTTTCCGCGCAGCGCCGTGCAGCTCGCCGAGCTGCCCGGCATCGGCCGTTCGACCGCCGCGGCCATCGCCGCCTTCTGCTTCGGCGAGCGCGTGGCCATCCTCGACGGCAACGTCAAGCGCGTGCTCACGCGCGTGCTCGCCTACGAGCGCGACATCGCGCAGGCGGCGTCCGAGAAGGCGCTGTGGGCCATCGCCTCGGACCTGCTGCCCGTGGCGCCCGCGGGCGAGCCGCTGCACGCCGCGATGGCCACGTACACGCAAGGCCTGATGGATCTCGGCGCGACGGTCTGCACGATCCGCCGCCCGGCGTGCGACGCGTGTCCCGCGAACGCGATGTGCGAGGGACGGGCCTCCGGCGCGCCCGAGAAGTTTCCCGTGAAGACGCGCAAGTTGAAGCGCGGCAAGCGTGCGAACGTGCTGCTGTGGCTGCAGCACAAGGATCGCGTGTGGCTGGCGCGGCGCGCCGACTCCGGCGTGTGGGCGCAGCTCTGGTCGCTGCCGGAGTTCGACACCGCCGTGACGCTGGAGCGCGCGGTCGAGCACTGGCCGGGGACGCTGGAGTGGATGGCGCCGTTCAAGCACGTGCTGACGCACTTCGACTGGATGCTGCAGCCGCTGAAGCTGCAGTGGCACGGATCGGTGTCGACGGCGCAGCAGCGGGAGATCGAGGCGCTGGCCGCGGTGAACCTGTCGACGAAAGAGGACGAGCCCACCGACGCCCAAGGCGCGTCGCCGGACGAGCTCAGCGTCGCGCCCGCCGCCACCGTGGGCCGCTGGTTCGCGCGCGGCGACCTGGACGGCGTGGGCATCCCGTCGCCGATCCGCAAGCTGCTGGACGCGGCGCTGTAGCCTTGCTCACTCACTCGCTCGCGTCGAGCTCGCGATGGCGCAGCAGCGTGGAGACGTCGGACGCGAAGCGTTGCGCCAGCGTCTCGGCCATGAACACCGAGCGGTGCTGGCCGCCGGTGCAGCCGATGGCCACGGTGAGGTAGCTGCGCTGGTCGTCCTCGAAGTTGGGCAGCCAGCGGCGCAGGAAGGTCTCGATCTGCGCGAGCATCTCCATCACCTCGGGCTGCTCGCGCAGGTAGTTGGCGACCTCGGCGTCGCGGCCGGTGAGCGGGCGCAGCTCGCGCAGGTAGTACGGGTTGGGCAGCACGCGCACGTCGAACACCATGTCGGCGTCCAGCGGCACGCCGCGCTTGAACGCGAACGACTCGAAGACCAGCGACAGCTGGCTGGCGTGCGCACCCACCAGGTCGCGCATCCAGCGGCGCAGTTGCACCGGGCGCAGCTGGCTGGTGTCGAGGATGGTGGAGCGCACGCGGATGCCGGCCAGCAGCTCGCGCTCGAGTTCGATGGCCTCGATCAGCGCGCGGTGGCCGTCGGCGTCGTGGTGTCCCTTGGACAGCGGGTGCGGGCGACGGGTTTCCGAATAGCGGCGCACCAGGGTGTCGGTGCTGGCATCGAGGAACACCGGGCGCACCTTCACCCCCTCGCCGCGCAGGCTGTCCAGCAACGGCACGAGGCGGGGCAGCGAGCCGGCCGTGCGCACGTCGACGGCCACGGCCACGCGGCGTACCGAGCGCTCGCTTTCCAGGCGCAGGAACTCGGGCAGCAGCTCAGGCGGCAGGTTGTCGACGCAGAAGAAGCCGGCGTCCTCCAGCGCATGCAGCGCGATGGACTTGCCGGAGCCGGAGATGCCGGTGACCAGCACGATCTCGCGCGTGCCCTGCGCGTCGGCCTGCTTCTCGGGAGCTTGTTCGTCGGGGTCGGCGCTCATGATTTTCCATCGTGCAAGCGCTGCATCATCGCGCCCCCGTGCGACCGCGCGGTGACGAAGAACCCTTCGCGCCGGCACCGTCCACCGCCACGGCCTGCGCGATGAGTTCCTGCGCGTGCGCGAGGCTGGTGCCCGAGCTGCGCTCGCCGCCCAGCATGCGCGCCACCTCGGCCACACGCGCCTCGCCCGCCACCGGCGTGACCTGGCTGGTGGTGGTGCCGCCCACGCTGCGCTTGGCAACCACGAAATGATGGTCGCCGCAGGCCGCGACCTGCGGCAGGTGGGTGACGGCCATCACCTGCACGTGGCGGCCCAGCCGCTTCATCAGCCGGCCCACCGAGTCGGCCACGGTGCCGCCGACGCCGGCGTCGATCTCGTCGAAGATGAGCGTGCCCACGCCGCCCGCCGTGCCACGCGCGGCCGCTGCGCCGTCGACGGTGACCGACGACTGTGCTGCCGTCACCGCGATGGCCAGCGCCAGCCGCGACAGCTCGCCGCCCGAGGCCACCTTGGCCAGCGGGCGCGGCGTGCTGCCCGCGTGGCCGGCCACGAGGAACTCCACCGTCTCGGCGCCGTACGACTGCGGCGCCTCCTGCGGCACCAGCGCCACGTCGAAGCGACCGCCGGCCATGCCCAGCTGTTGCATCGCCTCGGTGATGCGACCGGCCATCAGCGGCGCCGCGGCCGCGCGGCGCGCGCTCACGCGTTTCGCCTCCGCGCGCCAGCGCGCGAGTGCGTCGGCCACGCGCTTCTGCAGCCCGGCCAGGTCGGCGGCGGCGTCGAGCGCGGCCAGCGCGGCCGTCCACTCGCCCCACAGCGTGGCCAGGTCTTCCGGCGAGCGGCGGAAGCGGCGCGCCAGGCCCATCCAGGCCGACATGCGCTCGTCTAGTTCGGACAGGCGTTGCGGGTCGAGGTCGGCGCGGTTGATGTAGCCGGACAGGCTGTGTGCGGCGTCCTGCAGCTGCAGCTCGGCGCCGTCCAGCGCCTCGATGACGGGCGCCAGCGCCGCGTCGTAGTCGGCCACCTCGCGCAGCGCGGCGACGGCGCGCGCCACGAGCTTGAGCGCGTTGAGGTCGCCGTCGGACACCTCTTCCAGCGCCTGCTGCGTGGCCGTCATCAGCGACTGCGCATGCGACAGCCGGCCGTGCTCGGCGGTGATGGCCTGCCACTCGTCGTCGGACGGCGCCAGCCGCTCCACCTCGGCGAGCTGCCAGGCGAGACGTTCACGTTCGGTGTCGAGCTCGCCCTGGCGTGCGCGCGCGCCGGCCAGCGCCGCGGTGGCTTGCGCCCAGGCGGCGTGCGCGGCCGCCACGGGCGACGCGTCGATGCCGGCCTGCTCGTCGAGCAGCGCGCGCACGGCGGCCGGGCGGGTGAGGCTTTGCCAGGCGTGCTGGCCGTGGATGTCGATCAGGTGGTCGGCCACCTCGCGCAACTGCGTGAGCGTGGCGGCGCTGCCGTTGACGAACGCGCGGCTCTTGCCCTGCGCATCGACCACGCGGCGCAGCAGCAGCGACTCGTCGACGGCGAAGCCGGCCTCGTCGAGCCAGCCGGACAGCGACGCCGGCGAGTCGAATTCGGCCGCGATCTCGCTGCGCGCGCAGCCCTCGCGCACCACGCCCGCATCGGCGCGGGCGCCGAGCGCCAGCTGCAGCGCGTCGATCAGGATGGACTTGCCGGCCCCCGTCTCCCCGGTGAGCACGGAGAAGCCGGCGCCGAACTCGAGTTCGAGCGCATCGACGATGACGAAATCTTTCAGCGACAGGCGGCGCAGCATGGTCGGGAAATCGGCGTGACGTTGCGGATGGATGTCATGGTGCCGGCTCCCGGGCTCATGCCGTGAGCCTGCGCGAGAGGGCGGATCATGTCGTCCCCTCGTGCCAATGCAGCTTGTTGCGCAGCGTGGCGTAGTAGCTCCAGCCGCGCGGGTGCAGGAAGCGCGCCTTGTGCGCCGAGCGCTGCATGCGCACGGTGTCGCCCAGCAGCATGCTGGCCAGGCCGTGCATGTCGAAATTGGCGCTGGCCTCCTTGCCCTGGACCAGTTCGAGCAGCACCTCCTGGTCGTCGGGCAGCACGATGGGGCGGTTGGACAGCGTGTGCGAGGCCACGGGCACCATCGCCCAGCCGCCGATGCCCGGATGCAGGATGGGGCCGCCGGCCGACAGCGCGTAGGCCGTCGAGCCGGTGGGCGAGGCCACGATCACGCCGTCGGAGCGGATGTTGGCCACGTGGTCGGCCCCCACCGACACGCGCAGCTCGATCATGCTGGACGTGCTGCTGCGCACCACCACGTCGTTGAGCGCGAAGCCCTGGAAGATCTGCTCGCCGTCGCGCCAGACGCCGCCTTCGATCATCGGGCGGCTCTCGGCCTCGTAGTCGCCCTGGATCATCGGGGCCAGCGCCTCGCGCCAGCTGTGGGCGGCGATGTCGGTGATGAAGCCCAGCCGGCCCTGGTTGATGCCGATCAGCGGAATGCCGTGGCGCGCCAGCTCGCGGCCGATGCCCAGCATGGTGCCGTCGCCACCCACCACCACCGCGAGGTCGCACACCTGGGCGAGCTCGTCGATGCGCATCGCGCCGTAGTCGCTCCAGTCGCTGTTCATCGCGGTGTCGTGATCCACCGACACCTCGACGCCGCTGCGCACGAGGAACTGCGCGATCTCCTCCAGCATGGGTCGCACGCCCTGGGCCTGGTACTTGCCGAAGAGCGCCACGTGACGGAAGGGGGTCGACATGCGATGAATTACACCACAGCACCCTCTTGGCAGGCAGGCCATCCGCCCAGGTAAATCGCGCGTTTTGGCCGGGGTCGCCAAGGCGGCGACCAAGGTATCCGTACAATCGGCCAATGCTCGAAGAGCGCGCCAAGACACTGTTGAAGACCCTGGTCGAACGCTACATCGCCGACGGCCAGCCGGTGGGCTCGCGCACGCTCTCGCGCGCCTCGGGCCTGGAGCTGTCGCCGGCCACCATCCGCAACGTGATGGCCGACCTGGAAGAGCTGGGCCTGATCGTCAGCCCGCACACCTCGGCCGGCCGCGTGCCCACCGCGCGCGGCTACCGCGTGTTCGTCGACACCATGCTCACGGCGCGCCCGGTGGACGCCGAGGCCACGCTGTCGCAACTGCTCACCGAGATCGGCGGCTCGCGCGAGCTGCAGCCCGACCAGCCGCAGCGCGTGATCGCGCAGGCGGCGTCCATGCTGTCCAACCTGTCGAGCTTCGTGGGCGTGATCACCACGCCGCGCAAGGCCAGCGTGTTCCGCCACATCGAGTTCCTGCGCCTGGGCGAGCGGCGCGTGCTGGTGATCCTCGTGGCGCCCGACGGCGACGTGCAGAACCGCGTGATCATCACTGCCTCCGACCCCACGCAGGCGCAGCTGGTCGAGGCCACGAACTTCCTCAACGCGCACTACGCGGGCATGTCCATCGACGACGTGCGCGAACGCCTGAAGACCGAGGTGGAGGCGCTCAGCGCCGACATCGCCGCGCTGATGCGCGCGGCCGTGCAGGCCGGCAGCGACGCCATCGCCGAGAGCGACGAGCAGGTGGTGGTGGCCGGCGAGCGCAACCTGCTGGGCGTGCAGGACCTGCACCACGACATGCGCGGCCTGCGCGAGATGTTCGACGTGTTCGAGCAGAAGACGCAGCTGATGCGCCTGCTCGAGGGCTCCAGCCGCGCCGAGGGCGTGCGCATCTTCATCGGCGGCGAGAGCCGCGTGGTGCCGTTCGAGTCGCTGTCGGTGGTGTCGTCGCCGTATGAGGTCGACGGCCAGGTGGTGGGCACGCTGGGCGTCATCGGCCCCACGCGCATGCCTTACGACCGCATGATCCAGATCGTCGACATCACGGCCAAGCTGGTGGGCAACGCGCTGTCGCAGCGCTAGACGATCGCCGAAATGACCTTGGCCGGCGACGAGCCGGTCAGCGCGGCCACGCCCACCGCCGCGCCGGCGATGGTGGTCGCGTCGCCGAGGGCCCCCTGAGTCGCGTCGGACATGTCCTGGGCTATGGCCTTCGGCAGGTCGATCGCCAAAGCATGCGCTGCGTTGGCCACACCGTTGGCCACCAGGTGTATGCCACCCTCGACCGCTTGCCCCACGCCGATGGCCGCGTCCGCCGCCATCTCGAACGGAAAGGCGATCACGTCCTCCACGCCATGCACGACGGCCATGCCGCCCTCGGCCAGCGCCTGCATCGCGCGGGCGCTGAACGACACCGTCGCGCTCGCGGCGTCGCCGACGGCGTCGCCGACGTCCGCGACGCCGTTGGCGACGCCGTCGGCGATCTTGCCCGGCACGGCCTCGATCGCCTTCATCGCGGTGCCGCCACCGCTGCCGGGATTCAGCGACGCGTACGCAGCGGTCGTAGAGTAAGTCGGGGACAGCGACATGGTGCCATTTCTCCAAATGTGTCACCAATGCTACGTTCGGGCCGCCTCGTCCAAGGGCTGAACAGACCTGGAAACGTGGCCGAAATCTTCGCGCCCGGGGTTCGGGCTGCCGTCGAGCTTCTGCGACTCGCGCTGCCGCATCCGTACAATCGCCGGCTCGTGGGCCGTTAGCTCAGTTGGTTAGAGCAGAGGACTCATAATCCTTTGGTCGTTGGTTCAAGTCCAACACGGCCTACCATCCACGGGGCTTCGCCAGCGAGCAACGGACTCAGTTTCTGATTTCGACGCTGGTGCCAGTCTGGTGCCAGTTTTCCGGCCCATGCGGGGCGTCATTCCGTGTGCTGCCCGGGACGTCTTGGGGCGCCCAAGTCGTTGCGCGGCGCGTCAGGTCGATGGATCCGGGCAGCCTGAACGCGGTGAACGAAAGATCGTGACGCCGGACTTGAAGGGGGCGATGCCGTCCGCGTGTCTGTCCGTCGGACGCCAGCGGAGAGGCCCTGCGAACTCGCGGTGTGCTGACCGTTCGAAGGGCGGCCGCTTCACGTCCCGGTCGCGTTGCTCGTCGAGGATCCCGACAACCCGGGCACGGACAATCTCACCTCCGATCTCGACGACCTCGTGCAGGACATCCGCGGGCGCGGCGTCCCGCAGCCGATCATCGTTGTTGCGGAATCGGCCGATCAGGACCCCACGCGCGCCACGAGCGCCTCGTAGGAGGGCAGCCCGTCATAGCGCTGCAACGCCTCCTCGTAGGCAGCCCGAAGATCGGCTGCCGCAACGTCGAAACTGACCAGCAACTGCTCGAGTTCTTCGGCGCTCGACGATTCATCGCGTTCGAGTCGATCGTCCAGCAGGCGCACCTGGGCGGCGACGCACTGGATCGCCACCATCAGTGATTGAGGCTTCAGGTCCATGGATGTTTCTCAGAGACCGCGAGCCTGCTCATACTGGCGGCGGATTGCGCTACGGACGAAGTTGTCGAGTTGTCCAGGCAGGACGCTCTTGAACAGAGGCTCGGACGGCATGATTGTGAAATGAGTGGCCTTCAGCCGCTCGTTGAAGCTGTCTTTCTTGACCGTCAGGTCGGGCGGAATGTCGGTGCCGGCAGGGATGAAGAAGTCCCCATCCGCTCGCCGAAGAACGCCCGCACGATCGAATACCGATGTTCCCCCGCTATCGGGCTCGAACATTCCGGTCTGCTTGTTGGCAACGATATCGGGCGGCCTGGAGAACGGCTTGCCAGCCGATTCGGCGAGAGTGGATGCAGGATCGGTGCGATCGATTCCGAATCCGCCAACTCGCGATCCGGTTTGAGGTAGCGGCCGACATCCGTTTCGAAGTTCGACTTGAACACGGCACGATAGAGGTCGACGCTGGTCTTGTCGTAGTCATATGACATGGCTTCTCCCCTGGATTGGCGCTTGCGGCAGAGCCGGCGGACGCCGACCTCAATCTCAATGGCGTCGAACGGGCGGCTGGGCCCACGCGAGAAACGACATGCAACATAGGCACGCAGAGCCCGCGCCGCGTCGAAACCAGGGAAACTGCCTGAACAACCGGCGCCACCTCTTGCCTGGACACGCCTCGGCGGAAGCTGACCCACCCGCAATTGCGCCATCGGACGATCGCTACGGAGCGACCGTCCGCGACTACATCCTGTAGGTCAGGTTGATTCCCATGGTGGCGGGTTGGTTCGTCATCGTGCGGGTGAACGCCGCCGACGGCTCCGTTTCCTGGAACATGTTTTCGAGCGCGACATGCTTGTTGAACAGATTGTCGACAAACAGGGTCGCACTCCAACCGTTCGGCGACTCGAGACCGAATCGGAGGTTGGCCAGGTCATATCCTGGCAGACGGACATACGTGCCCGTGGACTGGTATGGGTAGACGAAGCTCAACGAATACCTTGAGCCAACGTAGGCGTTGTCCACTTCGGCCGTGAACGATAGCCCTTCGGCCAGGGGCCTGCGGTAGCTCAGATTCAGGTTGCCGTTGAACTTGGGAACATCCGGCATGACGTTGCCAGGCGAGATTTCCCAATGCGCCCCCGGTGAAACGGAGGCGTGCGTATAGCCCAGCGTAGCGCCTGCGGTGAAGCCCCCGCCCAGCTTTGTCTTCGCATCGATGTCCATCCCTTCGATCGTGGCTTTGACGCCGTTCACGTTGAATGCCCAATCGCCGGGGTACCCCAGCAGTTGCGGGTCCTTCCAGTCTTCGTAGTACGCACTGGCGCTGACAGTCAGGCGATGCTCAAGGAGTCGTGCCTTCTCCCCGACTTCGTAGCTCCAGACCGAGTCCGGCCTATAGCTCTTGGGCCATCCGTTCGTGTAGTCGAACGGTGCGTATGCCGGCCCCCAGAATGGTCCCGTGGTGGGATACGACGCGTTTCCGCCGCCGGGACGGGCACCGCGCGCCGCAGTGACATACGCCAAATTGTCCTCGCTGAACTGGTAGGAGATGTCCAGCTTCGGATTGATGCCGTCCTTCCTCGTCGTGATCAATCCCGAGGTCGATGGCGTCGCGGCTCCCAGCCCGGAACCCCAGCCGCTGATCGTCGATGAGAACGTGTTTTCGTAGCGATAGAGACGTGCACCGGCTTCGAACTTCCAATGCTCGTCCAGGGCAAGAGTCCCATCGCCGAAGACCGCGTATTGCTTCATGTGATTCGGTGAATCGGCCACGAACCACTGGTCTGTCGTCGCTGCCTGGTTGGTCCCGAGGTCCATGTAGGCCGAAGGGTTCGCTGTGATCCCCGAGAAATTCCAGGTGGAGAAGTTGTCGCTGGCGAAGGCCCCCACCACCCACTGGAAGCGCCCATTTCCACTGGACGCGAGCCGTAGCTCGCTGCTGAGTTGGCTCGATGGATCGTTTTCGGTACCGACGACCGTCCCCGTTCCGCCCGGGCCGTAGTAGCCTGGCTGAGTTCCGGTCGGATCCGTATTGGAAGCGAGAGTCGCGCCTGACAAAGGGTTGTTGAAGTCCTCGCTCCCGTCCTGAACCTGGGTCGAACGACGCTTCCAGTACGATACGTTCCAGGTCAATCTGGATGAATCGAACGCATAGTCGGTCGTGAGCGTTTCGATCCTGATTCGATCGGTCAAGGGCTCGGCAATGTCGAATGGCTGGTAGTGGGTTTCCGTGCCTGGCGTGCTGTCATAGGCGCTGATGCCGGCTTGATAGCTGGTGAAGTCGTAGATGCCCGGGGTGATCGTCAACTGCGGCGTCGGCTTCCACAACAGGCTCATGCGCAAGTTGTCTTGTTGAGCGGCATTCGAGTTCCTGTAGCTCGCTTGCACCGGTGCGTCTTGCACGGCTCCACGTGTGGCGCCGCCATCCGTCACGACCGGAAATGGATTGGCGACAATCCGGTCGATCCAGCCGCTGGTGTAGGCTTGCGTTCCAACAATCCGCAATGCCACCGTGTCCTGAACCAGAGGAACATTGAGCATGAAGTTTTCGGTGTGATTGAAGCCGCCACCGCGGGTTCCCGACAGGATCGCCTGGGTGGAGCCGTTCAGTCCGCTGGGATCCGGAGCGACCGTCGCCAACTTTATTGCTCCTCCCATCGCGCCGGCCCCGAATTGAGTGCCTTGCGGACCGCGCAGTACCTCGACGCCCTGCATGTCATACAGCGCGGGAGAGATCACGACCTTCCCGTTTTGCGCGCCCGACGGAGGCGTCAACGGTATGTTGTCCAGGTAGAAACCGGTCGTCGGTGAATTGCCCCCGCTGGCGGTCATGCCGCGCATCTCGATCTCTGTTTGCCCGACGCCCTCTGTCTTCAAGGAGACGCCCGCTATCGACTGGATCAATGTCGCGATATCCGGAACGGCCTTTTTTTCGAGATCGAGACCTCCCACCAGATCCATGCTCGCGCTGCTCCTTTGTGCGGTGTCAGCGTTGCTCGTCGCCGTGACAACGACCTGCTGTGCCGCGTTCGCTGCATCGGCGACTTGCATCCGAGCGGGCGGCACTGCTTGCGAAGGCGCTTCCGCATACGCGCTCTGGAGCGCGGCTGCGATCGGCAAGAGCGTCAGAATCAATGAGCCGGATCTGCGACGAAGGCCATTGAAAGAAAGAGATCCTGACCCGGCAGAGTTTCTATGAGCGGTCACGTTTGTGCCCTGAATGAGATTGATGGAGTGCCTTTCCGGGATGTCGATGCCGGAGGCTCTGTGCTTGATTGCGCTGCCGTTTTCGACCACATCAATACTTGCGCGACGCGGCTATCCACCTGTCCACGCGCGCACGGATGCCGAGCAAATCAACGCTCCGGATGGCTACGGTGGCCGATGCCTGAGATATGCAGTCGCCGCCGTCTCGGGCAGCAGATGCCTCAGTGCCGAGTGGGTGCTGCGGTTACCGGATCGACCGGGGAGGCCGCCCTCTTTGAACGGTATCCTGGCAACCGAGCTCCATGAAAATGCATCCTTGGTTCCGCGGTCTGAATGCGTGAACTCGAAAACATCGGAAGGCACAAAGCACAGTGCAATCCTATTTCTCTGAGCATCAAGGTTTTCTAAAGAGTTGCGGCGCGCTCATCAATAGTTCGTAAAGATGAGAGGTTGTGTGGCTTGGTGGCAGGCTTCGATGGCCGCCCGGCTTTCCGGGATGTCGAGATCGTGTGATCCGGAACGCGTGTCGGCAGAGCGTGCAAGGATCAGCCGCAGGGTCGGTCAGCTGCGAAGCAGCAATGACGCGGACGGCGCGGGAGCGCCTGCCGTCGCAGGCAATTTGAAACCTGCCCGAATCAAGATGTCATCGAGAGCACAAGGCTGGCCGCAACGGCATCGCCGGTGAGCCGCGCGCGCCGGCGGCTCCTGCAACGGGAGGAGCGCCTAGCGCGAGTCCACCTCTTCGTCGTCCTTCGGTACGAACACCATCCGCGTCTTCACGCTGAAGTCCATCAGCCCAGCGTAGCGGCCCCAGGCGATCATGGTCTCGAACGTCTTTTCGGGGTTGTCGTAAGGCAGCGCGCTTGCAATGTCCTGGACGATTCGGCCGGCGTCGATCTCCTCGTACTCGCCCAGCAGCGCGATGATGATGTGGAAGATGCGCAGCTTGTAGACCTGCTCCGCGAAAATCTTGCGGCGACCTCCGCGGTCGGCTGCGACGAACCGCCGGCCGAGGTCGGTGAGTGCGACGTCGTGCTTGGGCGTGTCGACCAGGTCGAGAATCTCCGCAGCCTTGACGATGGAAATCGTCTCGCCGAATTCCTTGCCGATCTCGTCGGAGATCTCGTAGATGTTGCTCGGTTCCGATGCGCCGCTCAGGATCTCGAGCAGGCCCAGGATCTGCGCGACAGGTACGAACGGGATCGACTCCATGCGCGAGCGCGCGCGCGAGATCGGCTGGCCGGCCGCGGGAGGCGCCTCGGGCGGCAGATCGGGTAGCGTCATCGTCGTGATCGACTCGTGGATGATGCTGACCAGCCGCTGGAACTCGGCGCTCTTTGTGTCGCGTGGATAGGGCAGAGGGTTCTCGAGCACGAGCCCGAGGCGGCCGGGACGCGGAAACACGACGACGATGCGCGTCGCCATCTCCACGGCTTCCTCGATGTTGTGCGTCACCATGAAGATCGAACTGAGCCCGTCTTCCTTGGAACGCCACAGGCTGATCAACTCCTGGCGCAGGTTCTCGGCGGTGAGGACGTCGAGCGCGCTGAACGCTTCGTCGAGGCACAGCAGCTTGGGTTGCGAGACCAGCGCGCGCGCGATGCCGACGCGCTGGCGCATGCCGCCCGAGAGTTCGCGCGGATACGCCGAGTGATAGTTGCCGAGCCCGATGAGTTCGATGGCGTGGTCTATCGCAGCGGTGCGATCCGCACGGTTCATCTGCCTCGACATGAGCCCGACCGCGACGTTCTGTTCCACCGTCAGCCATGGATACAGCGCGAAGGTCTGAAAGACGATGGAGACGTCCGGATTCACGCCGGACAGCATCTTGCCGTTGGCCAGCACGCGGCCCGAGGTCGGCTCCACCAGGCCGGTGAGACAACGCAGGATGGTCGATTTGCCCGAGCCGGATTGGCCGAGCAGTGCCAGCAGTTCGCCCTGGCGCACGGCCAGGTCGATGTTCTCGAGAACCTTCAATTCGTGGCCGCCCGCCGTCTTGTACGACTTGGTGACGGCGCAGAGTTCGGCGACCGCGGCCGGGGCCTTGAGATCGGGAGCAGTTGTCATGGTCAGTCCAGGCGGAAACGACGCTCGGCGAACGCGTACAGGCGGCGCCAGATGAGCTTGTTCATCAGCACGACGAAAAGCGACATCACCGCGATGCTCGCGATGATGAGGGGTGTCTCGCCGGTCTTGGTGACCTCGGCGATGTAGGCGCCGAGGCCATCGGCCTTCAGCGTCGTGCGGCCGTACGTCGCCAGCTCGGCCACGATGCTGGCATTCCAGGCGCCGCCGGCGGCCGTGCAGGCGCCGGTGACCCAGAACGGGAAGATCGCGGGCAGGATGAGCGTGCGCCACAGGTTCCACTTGCGCAGGCCGTAGACCGTGGCGGCTTCCTTCAGGTCGTTCGGGATCGCCATCGCGCCCGCGACCACGTTGAACAGGATGTACCACTGCGTGCCCATCGCGATCAGCAGGATGCTGCCCCAGTTGATCGAGACGTTGAAGGCGACGAACCAGCCCACGACCAGCGGGAAAGTCATGTTCACCGGAAAAGACGCGCCGATCTGCGCGAGCGGCTGCGCGAAACGCGCCACGCGCGGCTGGAAGCCGATCCAGACGCCGACGGGCGTCCAGACAAGGGTTGCGATCACCGTCATTGCGATGACACGAAGCATGGTCAGAAAGCCGAGCCACGCGATGTGACCGAACAGGCTCCAGGACAGTGCTCCGCGCAGTTCCTCGGCCGCCGCCACGATCCCGGTGAGCACTTCGTACGCAAGCCAAAGGAGCAGCACAGTGACGACCATGCGCCAGACATAGTCGCCGCGCAGCACCTTCAAAGGGGCCAGCCGACGCGCTTGCTTGCGACCGATCCGGGTGGTGCTTTCCATCAGCGGTCGGACGACATGCGCACCGAGCCACGTGAACACGTATGCACCGCGCAGCAGGTTGTAGACCCAGGAGGTGGCCGGCGTCTGCGACCCGGTCAGCTCGATCTTGAACTTGTCCGCCCAGGCCAGCAACGGACGCCAGACCAACTGGTCACTCACGAGGATCAGCACGATCATCGCGACCACGGCCCAAAGCGACGCCGTGTTGTCGCCGCGCTCGATGGCCTGCGCCATGTACGAGCCCAAGCCCGGCAGCTTGATGTCGCGGTTCATCACCGTGATGGCCTCGCTCTGCGCGACGAAGAACCAGCCGCCGCCGAACGACATCATCGAATTCCAGATCAGGCTGTGCGCCGAGGCTGGCAGCTCCAAGGTGGTGAAGCGCTGCCGGCGCGTCATGCCGTAGGTCGTCGCCGCCTCCTGCATGTCGGTCGGAATGGTGACCATCGAGTGGTAGAACCCGAAGGCCATGTTCCAGACCTGGCCGGTGAAGATCGCGAAGATCGCCGCGCATTCCACGCCCATCAGGCTGCCGGGAAACAGCGCCATGAACGCGGTGACGGTCGCGGAGAGGAAGCCGAGCACGGGCACGGACTGCAGCACGTCGAGTGCCGGCAGGATCAGCATCCGGGCACGCGCGTTCTTCGCAGCCAGGTAGCCCGTGCCGACGGCGAAGACAAGCGAGAACGCGAACGCGATCCACATTCGCAGCAACGTGCGGCCCGCGTAGTACGGGATCTGCCAGACACCGGGATCGAGCGCGGGCTGCGCGGACGCATCGAAGTGAGCCAGCATGCCCTTGCCGAAATGCAGGGCGCTCCAGAACACGGCGAGCAGCGTCAGCATGACGACGCCGTCCACCCACGTGAAGCTCCGGCGGGTTTCGCCGACCTGCAGTTGCGGGGCTGTGCTGCTCTTCATGACGCTCACGCTAACAGACCAGGCGGCTCGAGCGTGTCATGAAGACGCAAGGTTCGCCGCATCCACGATGTCGCGAAGCGCGAGTGGCAATCGTCACGCGGCACCACGATGACCGCTGCTTTATGCACTCTTTATGGGCGTCATCCGCAATTTGACCAATTCTTTACGGCCTCCGGAATAGAGTTTCCGTCTGACATCAGCCACGCCAGATCCTGATCGGACGGCGGGTGAGTGGCCTCGACATTTCTACCGAAAGACCGAGGTCTGTGCGATTCGTCTCGGCATGGCCGAGCATTGAAAGAGGTATTGGATATGGCTTCAAACACGAAGTCGAAATCGTCCGCGTCGAGCTTGGCGCGCCGTTGTGTTCTGGGATCGCTGCTCGCTCTGTCCACCCCGTGCTGGGCCGGTCGAGATGCAGGACAAATGATCGCTCAGGACAAAGCCAACAAGGACGTGATCGCGCGACGACAGGCAGCGCTGAACGCCGCTGCCGGTGCCCCGCATGCGGCCAATGAAGTTCTTCCGCTCGACCATGGCCCGCGTGCCACCACCACGCCATGGCTCAACGCGCAGCGAAGACTGCGTGAACGGGACGCTGCAGCGAGCGGGCCTGTTGCCAACGCCAAGGCCACGGCCGCTGCCGCAAGCGCGAAGTAGTAGACCCCCAGAGGTCAGCGAAAACGACAATCACATGAAAAAAGCAACTATCATTTCAACGCAAGACGCCTTCGGGAAACTGCCGCGATTCGCCATTGCGACGGCCGTCGGCGCCATCGCCGCGACGACGCAGGCCCATGCCGCCGACACCATTGAAGCAAAGCCGGCTGCGGCCGCTGCCTGCGACCCGTACAAGACCTACGAATGCCTGGATCGGTATCTCGGCGACAGCTTCTGGGATCGCCTCGCGAACTACTATTGCCTGGAATGGGGCCAGGGCGGCGCGCCGTCCGACCCGAAAGCGCCGCCTGCTCGCCGGGACTATTTCCCGCCGGCAGCGCAACCCACGCCACCGATGCCCTTCACCGAGTGGCCGTACGGCGGCACGACGTCGCTCGGCGTCACGCGCGCCGCGTCGGTCGACAGCCCGCTGATGGTCGCAGTCGCCGACACGTCGCTCGGCAAGTGGATGGGGGACAACAACCTCCAGGTCTACGGATGGGTCAACGCCGGCGCCAATCTCAGCACCAGCAAGACGAAGCCGGGCGGCAATGCGCCCGCCGCCTACGACTACACGCCGAACACCGCGCAGTTCGACCAGGCCGTCGTCTATGTCGAGCGCCTGCCCGACACCGTCCAGAAGGATCACATCGACTGGGGCATGCGCATCTCGGCGATGTACGGCGCGGACTATCGCTACACGACGGCCTATGGCCTTCTGAGCAACCAGCTCCTGCGCGACAACAAGGCCAACGGCGTGGACTTCCCGATGCTGTACGGCGAGGTGTTCTTCCCGCAGGTCGCCGAAGGCTTGATGGTTCGTGTCGGCCGCTTCATCTCGGTGCCCGACATCGAGGCGCAGCTCGCACCGAACAACTACATGTACAGCCACTCCATGTCGTACTCGTTCGACAACTTCACGAACACGGGCGTGCTGGGATCGCTCGCCGTGACGAAGAACTGGACGGCGCAGCTGGGCCTCTCCGCCGGCACGGAATCGACGCTCGGCCATCTGACCAAGCGCGAAGACAACCCGTATCCGAACACGCCGGGTTCCGTGTCGGGCCAGCCGGGCTACAACCCGCTCTATCCGGGCAAGACGTTCAAGGCTGATCCGGGCGCGATGCCTTCGTTCACCGCGTGCGGCCGCTACGACGCCGACGACGGCAAGACCGACGTCAACGTCTGTGCCGACGCGATCAACAAGGGCACCTACGGCTACAACAACCTGCAGTGGTACGGCCTGACTTTCTATCACTCGTTCAACGACAAGTGGCACATCTCGGCAGAGGCCTACCACCTGTTCCAGAAGAAGGTGCCGAACGCGCTCAACAGCGATGTCCAGACGATCTACGCCAACGGCGGCGCTCCCTTTTCTTCCAGGTTCATGCCCTACAACGCGCCTGACCTGGCCAACTGCGGAAACAGCACGGCGTTGACCTGCACGGCGGGCGCGACCGGTATCGTGACCTACCTGAACTACTCGCCTGACGCGCTGAACAACTTCTCGTTCCGGCCGGAGTTCTACCGCGATCCGCAAGGCCAACGGACGGGCACGCCTGCGACCTACAAGAACCTGGCGCTCGGATGGCAGCATTGGCTGTCGCCCCAGATCGAGCTTCGCCCGGAGATCGCCTACTACCACTCGAGCGCGCTCTCGTTCAATGGCAGCGCCAACGAGGGGATCGCCCCAAACCGTCGAACCGAGACGGTGATCTCGGGTGACGTGATCCTCCACTTCTGAGGGAGTGCGGTGCCGCATCCCGGACGACCGGGATGCCACCCATCGACGAACGACCGGAGCCAGTGATGCCCTCAAGATCCGAGTTTCTGAAACGCGTTTCGGACATGCCCGTCACCGGTGAAGACGATCCCTGCCTCGCGCGCTGGCTGCAACCGGAGAAGATCCTGTTCGGCGTCGATGCGAAAGACACGGCAGCTCTCTTCGACCGTGCCGCAAGGGAAATCGCGATGATTCACGCGATCGATCCGGGCCCGGTACTCAGGGCACTGGTCCGTCGCGAGCAAGCCGAATCGACAGCGCTAGGCAATCGTTTCGCCATCCCGCATGCTCGTATCGGCGGCATCGACGAACCCATCACGCTGCTGATCCGGCTCTCGGAGGGAATCGACTTCCAGGCGCCGGACCATGCTGCGGTCGATCTGTTCCTCTTCATCATGGTTCCAATCGGGGACCACCATGCCCATCTCCAACTGCTGGCCGCCATGGCGCAGCTGTTTTCCGACGAGACGTTCCGATCGAAGTTGGACACGGCTGCAGGCGCCGAAGCGATGGCGCAGACGTTGAAAGCGGGCATCGCACGGTTCGAGAACTAGGGTGCCGGCGATGCTTGCCCTCGAATCGGCCGATGCGAGGGCTGGCCGGCAGGGCGCGATGCCAGTGGGCGGACAGGATTTTGAAGGTGTTCCATGCAATTGAGCACGTTCATCGTCGCTCGGCTCGACACGATCGTCGAGGAATGGCAGGCGTTCGGGCGACTGTTGGCGCAGTCCTTGGACAGGTCCGAGGCGGCCGAACTGCGCGACTGCCTCGAGGGCGTCCTGCTGGCGATAGCGAGGGACATGGAACGCGACAGCGCGGACGCTCTCGTGCGGTGCCGGGCTGGAGCGACGGCCCACGAGGTGGGTGCCGACGGTCTCCCTTCCATCAGGCATGGCCGGTTGAGGCAGAAATATGGAATCGGAGCAGGCCAACTCGTCGAGGAGTTCGGTGCCCTGCGAGCGACCGTCCTCGCACGATGGTATTTCTCGGGTGCACGAAAGGACAGCGGGTCGGTGCTTCATCAAAGCCTCCGGTTCAACCAGGCCATCGATGCGGCCCTGCGCGACTCCGCCGAGGGCTTCACGCAGGCACTCACCGCAGCGCGCGACACGTACCTGTTCACACTTGCGCAAGATCTGCGCAACCCGCTGTCGGCGATCCACGTCGCCAGTACCGTCCTCGCGCGTCCCGACTTTGGTCCGGAGATCCGGCGCAACTCGAGCCGTCGCGTCAGGGCTGCGCTGACACAGATGGACGGGTTGGTCTCGGATCTCCTGGAGTACACCCGACGCAGGTCGGCGTCGGGCATCCCGGTCGACCAGTCCTCCTGCGACTTGAAGCATGTCTGCGAAGCTTCGATCGAGACAGTCGGAACGTCACACCCCGCGAGGGTCTTTCTTCTCGACGCATCGGACGATCTTGTCTTGTCTGCGGACGCGTCGCGCATCCAGCAGGCGTTGTCGAATCTGCTGCACAACGCCGTTCAGCACGGTGACGGACAGTCCGTGATCAAACTTGAGGCAAGCGCGGACGGGGCCGGCGTGAGCTTGAGTGTCTGGAATGCAGGCGGCTCCATTCCCGAAGCGTCTCTGGAAGCGATCTTCGAGCCATGGGTTCGCGTTCCCGGGGTCGCCTCCCACGCGTCCGATCGCCTTCCGACAAGCCTGGGCCTGGGTTTGTTCATTGCGCGGGAGATCGTGGTCGCACATGGTGGCAACATCGCAGCGACTTCCAGCGCCATTGCGGGTACGCGTTTCACGATCTGGCTCCCGCGGCCGCAGCTGAAGCCGACGACCGTCCCGAGCGCTGGGGCGGCCGACGCAAGGCAGATATCGCGACACGCCAACTGACGGCCGTTGACGAATTCTTTGTGCATGCAACGCAGATCTATGCAACAAATTTAGGCGCACCCTGCTTCAATCAAGTGACCGAGGACGACCTCTCCGTCACGTGTTTCATGCATGAAGAATTTCGCGATTCGCCGCTTCAATTCCATCGACTCCATCGAGGAAGTCACCCAGATGCTGCACCGCGCCTTTGCGCCGATGGCCGCGCTCGGCGCCAATTGTCAGTGCATCGATCAATCGTCCTCGATGACACGGAAGCGGATGGAACGCGGCGATTGCCTCGTCGCCGTCGCCGATCGCAGAATCGTCGGGACGTTGACGCTTGAGACGTGCAATCCTTCCTCAGCGGTTGCGCACTATCGAAAGCCGAGCGTCGCGAGTCTTCATCAGTTCGCCGTCGATCCTGGGTACCAGGGCGCGGGCGTCGGGAGATCCATGCTCAAGGTCGCGACGATGTGGGCGCGCATCCGCCAGTTCGGCGAAGTTTCGCTCGACACGCCGGCACTCGCGCTCGACGTCCGCGCGTTCTACTCGCATCAAGGCTTTCGATCGATTCAAGTCGAGCGACTCGCGGGCCGCGACTACGACAGCGTGATCATGAGCAGATCGATAGCGCCGGGCCCTCGAAGCCAGGACGGCGTCGTCCGGCGCGCGACGGAACTCGCGGCGTCAGCGCTTGAGCTCGAAGGCCGGCGGGTCGTCGAACCGTCGTGAGGTCGAGCAGCAAGGGCAGCCGCACCGGATGTCTAGCAGGCGATGCGTGCGACTCCAGATGCCCCCGCCCGCCGAAACAGTCTTCGTCTTTATGCGTTCTTTACGGCGCATGCCCATCTCTATGCACCGTTTTTCCAGCGGATTTTCTATTCTCTCGACAGTCAAATTCCGTTTGGAGGATGTATGGACGCAGTATTCATCGGCTTGTCGGTCGCGCTCGTTGCGCTGCTGATCGGCCTTGTCAAGGTGTGCGACGTGTTGGGAGATCGGTCATGAGCGTCCTCTATTGGTTGAGCGGCGCCGTATCGATTGGCCTGTTCGTGTATCTCGTCTATGCCTTGCTGAAGGCCGAGGAATTCTGATGACCTCACAAGCCTGGATCCAACTCGTCGTCTACATGACCCTGCTGGTCGGCATCGGCTGGCCGCTTGGCAAGTGGATGGCCGCGGTCGCCGAGGGCCGCTTCCCGCGCTGGATGTCGCCATTCGTCAAGATCGAGCGCGCGCTGTACCGGCTGGCGGGCATCGACCCCGTCTCGTCGACCGGCTGGAAGACCTACGCGATCGCGTTGATCGTCTTCAACTTCATCGGCTTCGTCGTCGTCTATGCCCTGCAGCGCTTGCAGGCCGTGCTGCCGCTGAACCCGCAGGCGATGGCCGCGGTCAGCCCGGACTCATCGTTCAACACCGCCGTCAGCTTCATCACCAACACGAACTGGCAGGGCTATGGCGGCGAGTCGACCATGAGCTACCTGACCCAGACGCTGGCCCTCGCCGTGCAGATGTTCCTGTCTGCCGCGACTGGCATGGCGGTGGTCATCGCGCTCATCCGCGGCTTCGTGGCCCGAGGCCCGGGCAAGATCAAGGGCGGCGGCGGGATCGGCAACTTCTGGGTCGACATGACCCGGATGACGCTCTACGTGCTGCTGCCGCTGTCCGTGGTCTTCGCCGTGTTCCTGACGAGCCAGGGCGTCATCCAGAACTTCGACGCGTACAAGGATGCGACGACGCTCGAAGTCAATGCCTACCAGAACCCGAAGAATGGTCCTGACGGCCAGCCGCTGAAAGATGCCAAGGGCAACCCCGTGACCGAGGACGCCAAGGCGACGACGCAGTCGCTGCCGATGGGCCCGGCCGCGTCGCTGATCGCGATCAAGCAGCTCGGCACCAATGGCGGCGGCTTCTTCAACGTGAACTCCGCGCATCCGTACGAGGATCCGACACCGCTCGCGAACTTCCTCGAACTGCTCGCGATCCTGCTGATCCCGGCTGCGCTGTGCTTCACGTTCGGTGCGATGGTCAAGGACAAGCGACAAGGCCTGGCCGTGTTCGCCGCGATGACCGTCATCTTCCTTGCGGCGGTCTTCACGATCACGCCGCTCGAGCAGAACGGCAATCCCCGATTCGCGGCGCTGGGCATCGACCAGGCGCAGAGCGCGACGCAGTCGGGCGGCAACATGGAAGGCAAGGAGACGCGTTTCGGCATCGCTTCGTCGACGTTGTGGGCGGTCGCGACGACCGCCGCCTCGAATGGCTCGGTCAACTCGATGCACGACTCGTACACCCCGCTGGCCGGCGGCATCCCGATGCTGATGATCCAGCTGGGCGAGGTCGTCTACGGCGGCGTCGGCTCCGGTCTGTACGGCATGCTGATCTACGCCATCCTGGCCGTCTTCATCGCAGGCCTGATGATCGGGCGCACGCCCGAATACCTCGGCAAGAAGATCGAGCCGTTCGAGATGAAGATGACCGCGATCGCCATCCTGGTCACGCCGCTTCTGGTGCTGGTGGGAACGGCCATCGCGGTCATGAGCCCATTGGGCGTCGCCGGCGTCGCCAATCCCGGCGTGCACGGCTTCTCTGAAATCCTCTACGCGCTGAGTTCGGCCGGCAACAACAACGGCAGCGCCTTTGCGGGGCTGTCGGCGAACACGCCGTTCTGGAACACGCTGCTGGGTGTGGTGATGTTCTTCGGACGCTACGCGATCATCGTTCCCGTCCTCGCCATCGCGGGCAGCCTCGCGGCCAAGAAGAGCATCCCCGCGGGTGCCGGCACGTTGCCGACGCACGGAACGCTCTTCGTGATCCTGCTGATCGGCTCGGTTGTGCTGGTCGGTCTCCTGAACTACGTGCCGGCGCTCGCGCTCGGCCCGGTGGTCGAGCAGCTGACGCTCGTCTCCCCGCGCTGAACGCCTTCGAAAGCTATCCATGAGCAACGACAAGACTCTTTCCCTGTTCGACCCGGCGTTGATCCGGCCCGCCGTGCTCGGCGCCTTCGCCAAGCTCGATCCACGCGTGCAGTGGCGAAACCCCGTGATGTTCGTCGTCTTCATCGGCAGCATCATCACGACCGGCCTGTGGATCCAGGCACTGGGCGGCGGCGGCGAAGCCGCGCCGGGCTTCATCCTGGCCGTGGCGCTGTGGCTGTGGTTCACGGTGCTCTTTGCCAACTTCGCGGAGGCGCTCGCCGAAGGCCGCAGCAAGGCGCAGGCGGCGTCGCTGCGCGGCATGAAGAAGAAGACCATCGCCAAGAAGCTGAAGGAGCCGCGTCACGGTGCCACGTGGATCCCGGCGCAGGCCGAGGAACTGCGCAAGGGCGACGTGGTCGTCGTCGAGACGGGCGACGTGATCCCGCTGGACGGCGAAGTCATCGAGGGCGTTGCCTCCGTCGACGAAAGCGCCATTACGGGCGAATCGGCGCCGGTCATCCGCGAGTCGGGCGGCGACTTCTCGTCGGTCACCGGTGGCACCCGCGTGCTGTCCGACTGGCTCGTCGTCCGCATCACGGTCAATCCGGGGGAGTCGTTCCTCGACCGCATGATTTCGATGGTCGAAGGCGCGAAGCGCCAGAAGACGCCCAACGAGATCGCACTGAACATCCTGCTGGTCGCGCTGACGCTGGTGTTCCTGATCGTGGTCGTGACCCTGCTGCCGATGTCCATCTTCAGCGTGGCCGCGGCCGGAGCAGGAACGCCCGTGACCGTGACGGCGTTGATCGCGCTCCTTGTCTGCCTGATCCCGACCACCATCGGCGCGCTGCTGTCGGCCATTGGCGTGGCTGGCATGAGCCGGATGATGCAGGCCAACGTCATCGCGACCTCGGGCCGTGCGGTGGAGGCCGCCGGCGACGTCGACGTTCTGCTGCTGGACAAGACCGGAACCATCACGCTGGGCAACCGTCAGGCGAGCGGCTTCTACCCTGCTCGTGGACAAAGCGAACAGGTGGTCGCGGACATCGCGCAGCTGGCCTCCCTGGCCGACGAGACGCCCGAAGGCCGCAGCATCGTCGTGCTCGCCAAGCAGAAGTTCAATCTGCGCGAGCGTGAGATGGCCGGTCTCGGTGCCACCTTCGTTGCCTTCACCGCGCAGACCCGCATGAGCGGTGTCGACATGGAATCCGAAGGCGTCAGGCGCGTCATCCGCAAGGGTTCCGGCGAAGCGATCCGCAAGCACATCGAGGCCCTCGGCGGCCATTGGGCGACCGAGATGCAAGGCATCGTCGACGACGTCGCGCGCCGCGGAAGCACGCCTTTGGTCGTGTCGGACGGCGCCAAGGCCATCGGCGTCGTGGAGCTCAAGGACATCGTCAAGGGCGGTATCAAGGAGCGCTTCGCGCAGCTGCGCCGCATGGGCATCAAGACCGTGATGATCACGGGCGACAACAAGCTGACGGCCGCGGCAATCGCTGCGGAAGCCGGCGTCGACGACTTCCTGGCCGAAGCCACGCCGGAAGAGAAGCTGCGCATGATTCGCGACTTCCAGTCGGAAGGGCGCCTGGTCGCGATGACGGGCGACGGCACCAACGACGCTCCGGCACTGGCGCAGGCGGACGTCGCGGTGGCGATGAACTCGGGCACGCAGGCGGCCAAGGAGGCGGGCAACATGGTCGATCTCGATTCGAACCCGACCAAGCTGCTCGAGATCGTCGAGATCGGCAAGCAGCTGCTGATGACGCGCGGCTCGCTGACCACCTTCTCCATCGCCAACGACGTCGCGAAATATTTCGCCATCATCCCGGCGATGTTCATCACGACCTTCCCGCAGCTGGCGGCCCTGAACGTGATGCACCTGGCCAGCCCGCAGTCGGCGATCTTGTCGGCCGTGATCTTCAACGCGATCATCATCATCTTCCTGATCCCGCTGGCGCTCAAGGGCGTGAAGTACCGCGCGATCGGAGCTGCCGCGCTGCTGCGTCGCAACGTGCTGATCTACGGCCTCGGTGGCCTGATCGTGCCGTTCGTCGGCATCAAGTTGATCGACCTGCTGCTCGTGGCGATCCATCTCGTCTGAGCCGGCAAACCGCCACATCACATCAAGAGGTTTCCATGAACTCCGTCCTTCGACCCGCGCTCGTTCTCTTCGGCGCACTCACCCTCGTCACCGGCGTCGCCTACCCGCTGGTCGTGACGGGCATCGCAAAGGTGGCCTTTGCAGACCAGGCGGCCGGCAGCCTCGTCGTCCGCGACGGCAAGGTCGTCGGTTCGACCCTGATCGGCCAGACCTTCACCGACCCGAAGAACTTCTGGGGCCGTCCGTCGGCCACCAGCCCGATGTCGACGAACTCCGGCAGCTCGAGTGGCTCCAACCTGGGGCCGACCAATCCCGCCCTCGTCGATGGCATCAAGGGGCGCATCGCGGCGCTGCATGCCGCCGATCCGCACAACACGCAGCCCGTGCCGGTGGATCTCGTCACCGCGTCTGCCAGCGGACTGGATCCGGAGATCAGCATCGCCGCCGCACAGTACCAGGTGATGCGGATCGCGAACGCGCGCGGACTGCCGGCCACGAAGGTCGCTGCGCTGATCGACACCCAGTCGCAGGGCCGTATCCTCGGCTTCCTCGGCGAGCCCCGGGTCAACGTGCTCTCGTTGAACCTTGCGCTCGACAAGATACATTCCTGAACGGCCCGACTGTCGCATCCCGGAGCCGCACGCGTCGAATGAGAGCGCGCTGCGGCTTTTCCTCTTCAGAGCCCCTATCCAGAGAGCCTTGTACGTGGCCAACGACGACAACAGACCCAACCCGGACGATCTCCTTGCGCAGATCCGCGAGAGCGAAGACCGAGCGGGGCGGGGCAAGCTGCGGATCTACTTCGGATCGTCCGCGGGCGTTGGCAAGACCTATGCCATGCTGCTGGCCGCGCGCATGCAGAAGGCGATGGGCGTCGATGTGGTGGCGGGTGTCATCGAGACGCACGGACGCGTCGAGACCGGCGCCCAGATCGGGGATCTCGAGTTGCTCGCGCAGGCCGATGTGCCATATCGCGGCAAGACACTCAAGGAATTCGACCTCGATGGTGCACTTGCACGCAAGCCTGTGCTCCTGCTGGTCGACGAGCTGGCGCACTCCAACGTCGCCGGATCGCGCCACGCGAAGCGTTGGCAGGACGTGGAGGAACTGCTCGAAGCTGGAATCAACGTCTATTCGACGCTCAACGTCCAGCACCTGGAAAGCTTGAATGACGTCGTCGGCGGCATCACCGGAATCCGGGTGCAGGAGACGCTCCCCGACACGTTCTTCGACGGCGCAGACGAGGTCGTGCTGGTCGACACGCCCGCTGACGAGCTGATCGCACGGCTGCAGGCCGGCAAGGTCTACATGCCGGCGCAGGCCGAGCGAGCGGGCCGAAATTTCTTCCGCAAGGGCAATCTCATGGCGCTGCGCGAGCTGGCGCTGCGGCGAACTGCAGACCGGGTCGAGGACGACGTGCAAGCCTACCGCGTCGATCGCTCGATCGGCCACGTGTGGAAGACCGAAGCGGGCTTCCTGTGCTGCATCGGCGCGCACGAGAACTCCAACCATGTGGTGCGCAGCGCCGCCCGGCTCGCGCAGCAGCTGGCGATCGGCTGGCATGCCGTCTACGTCGAGACGCCGGCACTTCAGCGCCTCGAGAGCGGCCAGCGCGAGCGCATCCTGCGCACGGTCAAGCTGGCGGAGGAGCTTGGCGCGACTGCGGCAGTGCTCTCCGGCCAGCAAGTCGCCCCGGAGCTTGTCGCCTATGCGCGACGGCACAATCTTTCCAAGCTGCTCATGGGCCACACCCGAGAGCAGGCCTGGTGGAAGGGTCCGACGCTCGCATACAAGCTCACGCAGTTCGCGGCGGATCTCGACCTGATCGAGGTCGGGCGCGGACAGTCTGCGCAGACGCAGCCCGAGCGTCCGATACGCACGGAGGCTGCCGTCGACGAGCAAGTCGGCGTGCGTGCGATCCCGTACATGTGGACGGTCGGAGCCTGCGCCCTGACGACATTGCTCGCGCATCCGCTGCAGCCATATTTCGCCTTGGCCAACACGGTGATGCTGTTCCTGCTTGCAGTCGTTGCCGTCGCGGTGCGACTGGGACGGGGGCCGGCGGTGCTGGCCGCATTCCTGAATGTCGCTGCCTTCGACTATTTCTTCGTTCCGCCGAAACTGTCGTTCTCGATCTCTGACGTCCAGTACCTGTTCACTTTCGCCGTGATGCTGGGCGTCGGCCTCATCATCGGGCAATTGACTGCGGGCCTGCGCTTCGAAGCGCGCGCGGCCACGCACCGCGAGCGACGTTCGCGCGCCCTGTTCGAATTCGCGCGGTCCCTGTCGAGCGTCCTGATGCGCGAGCAGGTCGTCGAAGTGACTGAACGTACGGTTGCTGTCGAGTTTCGAGCAAAGGCCCGGATCTTCGCGCTCGACATGCAGGATCGGCTGGAGGTTCCGATCCTGGGCGCTGACGACGCTGGCATCGACCTTGGCACCGCGCAATGGGCCATGAACCACAACGAGGCCGCCGGCCTGGGTACGGATACCTTGGCCGGCAGCGCCTGGCTCTACCTGCCGCTGACGACGCCGATGCGCGCGCGCGGCGTGCTGGCCGTGAAGCCGGAGGACACGCGGCTGCTGCTCGTGCCGGAACAGCGCCAACAGCTCGAGACGTTCGCGGCGCTGTTGGCGGTCGCGCTGGAGCGGGTCCACTACGTCGAAGTGGCTCAGAGCGCGACCGTGCAGATGGAGTCCGAGCGCCTGCGCAACTCCCTGCTCGCGGCGGTTTCGCACGACCTGCGTACTCCCCTCGCATCGATCTACGGTTCATCCGAGTTGCTCGTGCAGCAGACTCATGGACTCCCGGCGGCCGCAGTCGACCTGGCGCAGAGCATCGCTTCTGGCGCCCGGCGCATGAACGCGATGGTGGGCAACCTGCTGGACATGGCGCGGTTGCAAAGCGGCTCGGTTCAGCTGAATCTGCAGTGGCAACCCTTGGATGAGGTCGTCGGCAGCGCGCTCCAGGCGGTCGCGTCCATCATGGCGGGACACCGGCTCGTGATCTCCATCGCTCACGATCTGCCGCTGCTGAACTTCGACGCAGTGCTCGTCGAACGCGTCTTCTGCAACCTGCTTGAGAACGCAGCCAAGTACACGCCGGCAGGCAGCACGGTGACGATCTCGGCGCGCCTGAGCGGAGAAGAAGTGGTCACGACGATTGCGGACGATGGCCCCGGCCTCCCGCCAGGCCGCGAGGAAGCGCTGTTCGAGAAGTTTGCGCGGGGCGAGCGCGAATCCGCGACCCCTGGAGTCGGGCTGGGCCTCGCCATCTGTCGTGCCATCGTCGAGGCGCACGGTGGCCGCATCTGGGTCGACGCGGGGAACGGCGCGCGCGAGCACCGCGGCGCACGCTTCCATTTCACCTTGCCCGTCGGCACTCCGCCGGATCCGCCTGCACCCGAGCTCGACTACCAGGGCAACCTCGGGGCGACGTCGTGAACGAGTCGCCCGTTGCTGTCGTCATCGAGGACGACGTCCAGATCCGACGGTTCGTACGATCGGCGCTCGAGCCCGCTGGCTGGCAGGTCTTCGAAGCGGGATCGGTGCGGCAAGGCCTGGTCGAGGCCGGCACGCGCCATCCCGACCTCGTCATCCTGGATCTCGGGTTGCCCGACGGCACCGGCATCGACTACCTTCGGGACTTGCGGAATTGGTCGAAGGTGCATGTGATCGTGCTGTCCGCGCGCTCGCACGAGAATGACAAGATCGCCGCGCTGGACGCCGGCGCTGACGACTACATCACCAAACCCTTCAGCGCCGGCGAGTTGCTGGCGCGGGTTCGCGTGGCGCAGCGACGCGCCGCTCAGCTCGGCAGGCAGGCTGACGCCGCATTCCGCTTCGGCGAGGTCGAAGTCGATCTGGCCGCGCGCGTCGTGTTGCGCGGCGGACAGGACGTGCACCTCACGCCGATCGAGTATCGGTTGCTTGCCGTGCTCGTTGCCAATGCGGGACGCGTCATGACCCACCAGGCCCTGCTGAGCGAGGTCTGGGGCCCCAACCGAGCCGACAGCGCGCACTACCTGCGGATCTTCATGAGCAACCTGCGCCAGAAGCTCGAAGTCGACCCGTCACGGCCCCAGCACCTGCGCACCGAGACGGGTGTCGGCTATCGACTCACCGCGGGCCAGTAGCCGACGACCGGAATTTCCCTTCTTCAGACCTCCCGACGACGGCGTCATCGAACCGCGCCTGCGCGCTCAGATCTGGCGGCGCGTCGAATCTTCGGGTGCGTCGCCCGCGCGGACCTGCCATTGCGGGCGCTGCTGGGGGATGTGAAAACAGAACACCGCTCGGCCGTACGAGACGCAGAACGGCGCGTGCAGCCCTTTCGGGGCGCTCATGTCATCCGGCTGCAATGGCCCGAAGAAGCGCCGGACCGCGCCTGTGGCGCAATACATGCGCTTCGCGAACGATTGCCAGATCAAAGCGGGTCTCATTGCATTCTCCTGCGCGAAGTCGGCAAGATGATCCTGCCGATCCATGCCTCATTGGAGCCCAGGTCGCATCAAGATGTCGTCAAGAAGCGAGGGCTGGCCACAAAGACTTCATCAATGACGGGTGCGTGCCAGCGGCTCGTGAAGCGGGGTGGTGCTGGACAAGCCGCGAGTCGGCTCGGCGAGCGTCATGAGCTCGCGCAGCATGCCGGGTTGCGGAGACGCCGCTCCGTTGCGAGCTTCGAACTTCGCCAACAGATGCCCCAATAGCCGGCGATAGACCTCGTCGCCCGACACCTTGTCTTCGGCGCCGACATCCAGGTTCGGGTTGTCGTTGATCTCGATCACGAAAACCCCGGTGGCGTTCTGCTTCAGGTCGACGCCGTAGAAGCCGTCGCCGATCAGGCTCGCCGCCGCGATCGCGGCCTGGAGCACCGCCGGTGGCGTCTCGCTGATCTTCACCGCCTCGGTGCGACCTTCCGCGTGCTGTCCGTCGCCGGCATGTTTGATGATCTGCCAATGATCGCGAACCATGAAGTAGCGCGCCACGAACAATGGCTCGCCGTCGAGTACGCCGACGCGCCAGTCGAACTCGGTGTACATGAAGTCCTGAACCAGGACGATCTCGGACTCCTTGAACATCGATTGCGCGATGGCCTGGAACTGCTTGAAATCGACGGCCTTCTTCACGTCGCGGCTGAACGAGCCATCCGGAACCTTGAGAACGACCGGATAGTCGAGCGAATCCTCGAACCGCGCGAGCGTGCGGCGGCTGACCAGGCGGGTGCGAGGCGTGCCGATGCCGTTCTCGCGCAGGAGCTCCGCAAGGAACGCCTTGTTGGTGCAGCGCAAGATCGAGCCGGGGTCGTCGATCACGGGCATGCCTTCGGCCTGCGCCTTCTTGGCGAACTTGAAGGTGTGGTGGGCCACCGCCGTCGTCTCTCGAATGAACAGTGCGTCGAACTGAGTCAACCTCGAGAAGTCCTTCTTCCGGATCAGCTCGACGGAGATGTCCATCTCCTCGCCGACTTCGACCATGCGAGCCAACGTGGCGAGGTTCGACGGTGGAAGGGGGTCGTTGGGATCGTGCAGGATGGCCAGGTCCATCTTCGGCACGCTGTGCACGCGAGTCGGGCTCCAGCGTCTCCGCGTGAACTCGTCCAGCGCACCGAGAAAGAGGGCGTCGCGCGATACGTCGACGTCTCTCGGATCGAGCGCCTTCACCGAGGTCGTCTTCCAGCCATTCAGCCCTGGCGGACGCTCCAGGGCCAGTTCAAGCAAGGGACAACGGAACAACTCGAAGCTCTTGCGTGCCAGGTCTGCCAATGCGGGATCCTCGATGCGACCGAAGAAGACGTGGAAGCTGAGGGTGTTGATCGACCTTGGAACGTCGTCCAGTCCGTCAATCAGCCGGTCGAGCTGCGCGAGCAGGCCTTGCTGCGTGCTGCGCTGCTGAAGATCGAGAATGGTCTCGACGCTGGGGGTGATGCGGTCGCCGCGAGCCTCGGCAAGCAGCGAGCAGTAGTAGCCCAGGCTGAGGTAGTCGTAGTTGCGGCACAGGTTGATGACCTTGCGTGGCCGCTTCGATGCCGGCGCCCGGCCGCCCTCGTAGCCTTCCGCTCGCTCCGAGATGAAATCTTCGGCGGTGAGGACACGCGCATCCGCGCCGGCCCAGCGGAAGTCCGCGGTCTTTTCCACCACGATCAGATGATCGGAAGCCAATTCAATACTCCTTGGAGATGACGACCGCGGCGGTTTGCCGCCGTCGGCCGTATCGGGTGATGCGGTGGAATTCGTCCACCGTGATGGTCATGGGGGGGGTAGCCCGCGACCGGAGCGACCATGGGGTCGAGAATGCGGAACACGTGTCCATCGAAGCCGGTCACGACCACCCAGTGCGGCCCCTTCTCGCCATGCAATCGCCACAGACTGATGAGGACGACAGGCACGCGTCCCTGATGCAGGCAATCCACGAGCTGTGCCGCGGTCATCGAGGTGGAGACCATCCTGGACTGTGTCGATGCGAGCTCCGATCGGAAGTCCGCCTCGACCAGTTCGATCACCTCCTTCTTGCGAACGTCACGCACGCTCTCGATGAACATGGCCTTGCCACCTGGGGCGTAGACCGTCGTGCGGAAGCCCCGCCTCTCGGCGGCCAGGGCCAGGCCGTGCGGGCCGCAGCCGCCGTGGCCCGCCGCCATGAAGACCGTCGTCGCCTCGCGCCAGACGCGGATCTCCGCTGCGCGATCCAGCGGCGTTGCCGGATCGAGGGCCGCCATGGCCATCAACAAGGCGCACGGCCCGCACGTGAAATCGAGTGTCTGACCGTAGTAGGGCGCGCTGAGCGCGGCGTCGCGTTCCGACGCGCCAAGATTCCAGAGCGACTTTTGGTAGAGCAGCGCGTCTTCGCCGTCCTCGTAGTAGGCCATCTTGCGACCTCGTTGGACGAAGCCGCTTCGGACGAACAGGTTCTGCGCGGCCATGTTGTCGACGCGTGTCTCGAGCCTCAGGACGGCGGCCCCGGCGTCGCGCATGCGTTGCGTCGCGTCCTCGAGCAACGCGGCTGAAACACCCCGGCCGCGCATGTGCGCCGCGATGGCGATCGAATACAGGCGTGCGACCGAAGTCCCTGCGCGCTGAAGAACCACTGCTGCACCGACGATTCGCCCGCTGCTGCCGGAGCTCGAGGATTCACGCGCGACGGTCACCGTGGCGGACAGACTCACCAACAGCGCGCGCCAACTACGCGCCGAGATGCGGTCTCCAGGGAAGGACGCGTCTTCCAGCTGGCACAGCGCTGTCCAATCGTCGGATGACGCCAGCTCGATGCGGATCGAACCCGCATGGGGTCGCGGCGCGCCTCGTCGGACACGGGTCACTGGGATGGCAGGCATGTCGACCTTGAACTGGGAATGCGCAGAGGAACCCGGCTTGACGGGCGGCTAGTTGCCGCCGCTCTGCAGGGTGCGACTTCGCCGGCGCCGGCCCCAGGCGTTCACCACAACGGCATCGATGCTCAACTTGAGGAACGACAGCATGCCGTCCAGCCAAAGCGGGCTGGTGGACCCGGGCTCCGGCATGGCACCGCCGTACCACGCAGCGATCACCGCGATCGCGGCGAACAGGAAGCCGCGCTGCCAGCTGGTCCAGGACGCGATGGCCACGGGTATCGCAAACAGGATGGTCGACCGCCAGGCCCCGCCTGTCTGCACGTTCAGGACGGTGAGCACGAGCAACCAGAGCAGCGCGAAGGCTCCTGCGCGGCGCGCAGCGGTGATTCCTGCCAGGAGAGTGGCGATCATGCGGATGTCGGGTCGGATCGGCGGGCAGGATTGCCGGCGCATGCCGCGGTGCTTGGCAGGCTCCAACGAGTCGACCCTGTGTTGCCTCGCTGCGCCTTCCATTTGAACGGCTTTGGTATAAATAAGCCGCAAAGAAGCAGGGCCGCCTCGACAAGATCTCGTCAAGGCCGGAGCGCTCGTGGGGCGATTCGAGTCGGCTGGATCCGTTTGAAAAGATACGCCGCCGGGGTGCAAAAGACCTTACGCGCCTGCGGAGATCGCCTTGGATCCAGCATGGGTCGGATCGCGGTTTCGTCCCCTCTCCTTGAAACGCCCGAATGAGCATCGACGACACGCCGTCCACCCCGCCACGCCAGCCCGCGGCCTCCGCGCCCCCGGACGCGGCATTGAACCTCCAGGACGTGGTCGGCCAGCTGCGCCAGGCCCGCGAGCGATGGCGCACGCTGCAGGCGAGGCACGCCGACTCCAGCGGCCGCGAGTTGCCGTCGCGCGAGGTGCTCGCCGAGATCATGACGAGCTTGCGCGCGGCCCTGTTCCCGATGCGGCTCGGGCCGCCGGACCTGCGCCAGGAGCACGAGGACTACTTCGTCGGCCACACGCTGAACACCGCGTTCAACGCCTTGTCGACCCAGGTGAAGCTGGAACTCATCCACCAGGCCCGCGCCGCGGGCCGCGTGGCCGGCGACGTCGAGGCGCGCGCGCTCGCCATCGTGCGCGATTTCGGCCAGGCCTTGCCGGGGATCCGCGAAGTGCTCGACACCGATGTCCTGGCCGCCTATCGGGGCGATCCGGCGGCGCGCAGCGTCGACGAGGTGCTGCTGTGCTATCCGGGCCTGCATGCGGTGATCCACCATCGCCTCGCCCATCGCCTGCACGAACTGGATGTGCCCCTGCTGGCGCGGATCGTGGCGGAGCTGGCCCATGGCGCGACCGGCATCGACATCCATCCGGGCGCCACGATCGGCTCGCACTTCTTCATCGACCACGGCACGGGCGTCGTGATCGGCGAGACGGCCGTCATCGGCCGCAACGTGCGCATCTACCAGGCGGTGACGCTCGGCGCCAGGCGCTTCGCCACGGGCGCGGACGGGGAGTTGACGAAGGGCGGCGCGCGCCATCCGATCCTGGAGGACGACGTCGTCATCTATGCCGGCGCCACGGTGCTGGGCCGGATCACCATCGGCCGGGGCGCGTCGATCGGCGGCAACGTCTGGCTGACGCACAGCGTCCCCGCGGGCAGCCAGATCGCGCAGGCGAACTCGGTCGACGATCGAGCCCTCGACAACGCAGGACGAGGCGGTTGAGGCCGGAGTCCCTCACAGGCCGATGTGGATCGCTGCCCGACGTACCTCGTCGATGACTTGCCAGGCCTCTGCCGACGCGACCTCGAATCCACCGATGAACAGCGCCTCGCGTGCGTCGGCCACGGTGGAATCGCTGCAGGCCGCTTGCAACGCCTTGCGCAGGGCCGCCAGGTCGGCAGGTGCCGTGGCGACAGACGTGACAAGGGGCAGTCCAGGCGCAGAAGCGGTCGAGCACACCACGCGCAGTCCACGCAGCAGGTCCGGATCGCGACGACGAAGACCCGCCAGCGTCACGCAATCGATGGCCGCGATGTCGGCGGCGCCCGATCGCACCGCGGCGAGCGACTCGCGGTGCGACCCGCTGATCAGGTGGTCGGCGAAGAAGGCACCGTTTCGAGCGTAGGGCGCGACCAATCCGCGCAGCGCGTTGCATCCTGAATGCGAATCCAGCGAGTTGATGGCCGCCGTGCGTCCGGCAAACGCGGCGAGCGACGCCGCGTCATCGACTCTTGCCATCAGCTCGCTTCGATAGTCGAAGCCGGCGCATCCAGGCGCGGTGTAGCGAAAGGCCCCGACGACCTGGACGCCGTGCAGCAACGACGTCACCAGTGGATAGCCGCAGGTCTGGCTCAAGAGGAGGCGCGGATCGCGCCAGTGCGCGTCGAGTTCCGCCGGCTGCTCGAGGGACGCCGGCACATCGGCGACGCCCTGCGCCCGCAACGCGCGCGCGATGGCGCCCCACCAGGCCTCCACGGCCTCGGGGTCGGCGTCGTACATCGGCAACGAGGCGATGCGCATTACAGAGGATGGATGGGCGAGTCGACGGGAGTCAGCGCGAAACGGCGCACCAGCCACAAATAGCCTGGAACCACGAACCCGCCGTTGCGCTCCAGCGTGTCGGTGCGGTGCTGCAGGTAGAAGCGTCGCAGGAGGTACCACGGCAGGTCCGGCCTCTCATGATGCACTGCGTGGTAGTTGTTGTTGAGATAGAGGATGCGCCAGAAGAGGCCGGCCTCGTTGATGACGACCCGGTGGGCAGCGTCCAATGCGGGTCGGTGTTCGTAGAAGGACCTGAGCATCGCCAGGCCGAGGGCCGGATAGCAGATGGTCAGCAGATAGCGCAGGGGGCCGATGCCGGCGTAGCGATCGAGCGCAAGAAGCATCGCGCACGTCAGGGCGAGGTGCACTGCCCATGATCGCGATTGGCTGAAATCGCGGCGCAAGGGCCTTCGAACGATGTCCAGCCATGTCGGGACGATGACCATCGCCGGGCCCAGCAGGACGCGGCCCAGGACGGTACGCTGCGCGATCCACATCGGCCGCGCGAGCCGATTCAATCGCCGCCATGCGGCTTCGTCGAGGTAGTTGCTCTCGGGGTCGATCCCTGGTTCGGTCAACCGTTCATCACGGTGATGGGCGAGATGGCTGTGGCGGTAGAGTTCGTAGGGATACCAGACCGCGAGCGGCGCCATCCCCATCAGGCGGTTCACGCGCCGGTTCCTGCTCGGGCGTCCGTGAATCAGCTCGTGCTGCAGGCTGGTGAACCAGCAGGTCGCCAGGATGAGCAGGACGGAGCCGGCGATCGGGCCCAGCGCGTGGCAGGCGATCACCGCCAGCATCCACGCCGTGTAGACCGTGGGCACCAGAAGCCAGGTGCGCCACTCCTGGCCTACGGGAAGTTCTGCAGACGGCGTTCGGGGAACATTCGACATTGTTCCCAGTGTTCGTCATTGCAGGCCAAGGACTCTACGAATCAAAGCGCCCTTGCTTATTCGAACCGGCTCGTGTCGGGCACGCCGCGTGGTCGCGCGCGTTGATCTGCGGCGTCGCGGCGCGCATGATGGGGCACCGGGCCGTGAAGCCGCTGTCGACTCGACAACGCGGCGGGTTTTCCGGATGGCCATGGACGGCAACTCACTGCCGGAGCGCAAGGAAGCACATGACGGGCGACACGACAGACACGGAGCATCACTCCTACCATGGCTGGCCCATCCGGGTCACCTGCGAGTTCCAGGTTCCGGAGAACACGTTCGCGGCGCGCTCGTTCGTGGCGCCCGCGGGCCAGGGCGAACGCGCCACCCCGGGGGCGCCGGCCGTCGCGGCGGCGTCGGGCGACGCCAAGGCGCTCGCGCTGAAGGCCGCGCGAAAGTACATCGACAGCATCCTCGTCGACTAGGGCCTCCCTCTCAAGAGGGAATGCGGCAAACAGATATCGATGCGAACATTGCGTGGTTGATCGGGACGCCGAACGTTCCTAGCATTTGCCCAAAGGGCGACGCCACGATGCTGTCGCCGCGCCGCGTTCGGAGAGCGAGACCGACTGCGGGAGGCCCGGACGGCGTCATCAGCGCCGCGAAGGATCGGTGACGGACGCGCCTGCGCAAGACGGGTGCGACGTCCGTTGCGAATGGATGCAGAGAGAAGACATGCCCACGAGTTGGAAGCGAGCGGACGTCAACGCGCTCCGCGCTCATCTCCAGGAAGCGCTCGCCGAACGCGCGGCGACGGCGATTGCCAGCGACTGGAGCTACAGCGACTACGAGGTCGCGGCGATCCGCGCGGAGCTGGCCGAGCGCCAGATCGCACGCGCTGCGCTGCGCAACGCCGCCGCACCTGGCAACCCGGCCGGCGCCGCGGCCGCGCCGCACTCCGAATCGCAGGGCGACACCGATGCCGACCTCGACCGGACGCGCGCCCTGATCGCCCGCTGTTTCACGCCTTCGCGGCACCCGACGTCTCCGACGCTGCGCGTTCCTGTGGAAGCCGGCGCGGCACTGGGCGGCAAGCGTCGCGACGCCAAGACGTCGACGCATCGATTCACGCGCCTGCAGCGCCTGCTGTAGGGCCCTCCGGAAAGAAGCGGTTCGACGGCCGCGGCAGGCCCAGGTGCTCGCGCAGCGTGCGGCCTTCGTACTCGCGGCGGAACAGGCCGCGGCGCTGCAGCTCGGGCACCAGCCTGTCGACGACGTCGTCCAGGCCGCCGGGCAGGTGCGAGAACATGACGTTGAAGCCGTCGCTGCCCTCTTCGTGCAGCCATTGCGCCATCTCGTCGGCCACGCTGGCGGCGGTGCCCACGAAGGCCAGTCCGGCGTAGCCGCCGAGGCGCTGCGCCAGCTGCCGCACCGTGAGGCCTTCGCCGCGCGCCAGGTCGATCACGCGCTGGCGGCTGCTCTGGCTGGCGTTGGTCTGCGGAATGTCGTCGGGCAAGGGTGCGTCGGGATCGAAGCGCGATGCATCGCTGCCGAGGGCGATGGACAGCGACGCGATCGCGCTGGCCTCGTGCACGAGGCTGTCGAGCAGCGCACGCTTGCCACGCGCCTCGTCCAGCGTGTCGCCCAGCACGATGAAGGCGGCGGGCAGGATCTTCACGTGCGCCGGATCGCGCCCGGCCGCCCGGGCGCGCGCCTTCACGTCGGCGTAGAAGCTCTTGCCGGCAGCCAGCGAGGCGGGCGCCGCGAAGATCGCCTCCGCCGTGTCGGCCGCGAACTGCCGCCCGACCTCCGACGAGCCGGCCTGCACCAGCACGGGCCAGCCCTGCGGCGATCGCGCGACGTTGAGCGGGCCGCGCACCGCCAGGTGCTCGCCGCGGTGGTTCAGCACATGCAGCCGATCCGGGTCGAAGTACAGGCCCTGCGCCACGTCGCGCACGAAGGCGTCGTCGGCCCAGCTGTCCCAGAGCCCGGTCACGACATCGACGAACTCGCGCGCGCGTCCGTAGCGCTCGTCGTGCGCCATGTGCTCGTCCTGGCCGAAGTTGAGCGCGGATTCGGGGTTGGAGGTGGTGACGATGTTCCAGCCGGCGCGGCCCTGGCTCAAATGGTCCAGCGACGCGAACTTGCGCGCCAGGATGTAGGGTTCCTCGAACGTCGTCGACGCCGTGGCCACGAGCCCGATGCGCGAGGTCTGCACGGCCAGCGCCGGCAGCAGCGTCAACGGATCGAAGGACGTCACCGTGTGGCTGCGCTTCAACGCATCGAGGGGCATGTTGAGCACGGCCAGGTGGTCGGCCATGAAGAAGGCGTCGAACTTGGCGGCCTCGAGCCGCTTGACCGCGTACGACAGCCGTTCGAAGTTGAAGTTCGCATCCGGCCACGCGCCGGGAAAGCGCCACGCACCCGTGTGGATGGTGGTGGGTCGCATGAATGCGCCGAGGTGCAGTTGACGCGGCGATGACATCGGGAAGTCTCCGCGGCGCGGGGCGCGCCGTCATGCGTCGACTATAGGAAGAGCGGGCGAGCCGCCGAGGCGTGGGGCCTTTGATTTCCACTCGCTTGCGGAATTTGCAAATGCGATCCCCGCGGTTCCCGCCAAGCGGGATCGGGACTATGGTGGCCGGATGTCCCGTCTCGAAAGATGCCTGTGAACGCACCCGTACAAGCCGGTGTCGCCTGGATCGCCGGCGTCGGCGCCCATGCCGGCCTCGGCGCCGCGCTGGCCCGCGCCTACGCACGGCATGGCCTGACCGTCGCGCTGACCGGCCGCACGCCCGAACGCGTGGAGGCGGCGGCGGCGGAGATCCGGCAGGCCGGTGGGCGCGCGCACGCGATCGCGGGCGACGTGAGCGACGAGATCGCGATCGGCCGCATCGCCGCGCAACTGGCCGAGCTGGGGCCGCTGCGCTCGGCCGTGTTCAACGCGGGAAATGCCGTGCACGGCGGCGTGCTCGACCTGACGGCCGCGCAGTTCGAGCAGACCTGGCGCGGCGGCACGCTGGCGGGCTTCCTGTTCGCGCGCGAGGCCGTGCGACTGCTGCTCGCGAACGGCCTGGATGCGCAATCCCCGCAGGGCGTGGGCAGCGTGCTCTTCACCGGCGCCACGGCGTCGTTGCGCGGCGGTGCCAAGTTCGCGGCGTTCGCTTCGTCGAAGGCCGCGCTGCGCTCGCTGGCCCAGAGCCTGGCGCGCGATTTCGGGCCGCAGGGCATCCACGTGGCGCACGTCGTGATCGATGGCGGCATCGACGGGGAACGGCTGCGCACCGCGGCCCCGCAGCGCGCCGCCGAGGCGGGCGTCGACGGCCTGCTCGATCCGGTCGAGATCGCCGAGACCTACTGGCAACTGCACGTGCAACACCGCAGCGCGTGGACGTTCGAGCTGGACGTGCGGCCGTTCAACGAACGTTTCTGAAGCGGAGCACGGCGTGACGTCGCGATGTGCGACTCGTACTCTCGTGAGGCCTGCTCCGGCCTGAACCGAAAGGACATCTACGACGTCCGCTCGGGCAGGCTCTGCAAGGTCGGCCACGACGTCACCTTCCCGCTCTACGCGAAGGCGGACGTCAACGGCGAGAACACCCAGCCCCTGTACCGGTGGCTGAAGGAGAACGCCCCGGGCCCCGACGGGCAGGCGAACGTGCGCTGGAACTTCGCCAACTTCCTGGTGGGAAGGGACGGCCGCGTCATCGCCCGCTTCGACCCCAGGATCACGCCGGAAGCCCTCGAACCGGAACTGGAAGCCGCCCTCGGCTGAGGCCGGCACGAGCCACCATCGACATGCGTGTCGAGCGCCGGGATCCATCGACGATGGAATCGAATCCAGACCGCTGCGCCCGGCCGCCGCCGCGCGTTGTTGCAGATCAGTCCCCGGGCGGCGCGGGATTGACAGCAATGAATGGGCCGGTACTCTGCGAAGCGCCCCGATCCGGGATGCCGTGGACATGGCCTTCATTCCGGCGACTCCCGCGGGGCTCTCCCCTCACCCCGTCAGGAGCCATTCATGAACTCGCAGGCATCGCGCACGACCGAAGGTCGCGGCCGTCTTTTCGACAGCATCGTCGACACCGTCGGCAACACGCCGTGCATCCGGCTCAACCGGATCGCACCGAAGCACGTGCGGCTGTACGTGAAGGCCGAATTCTTCAACCCGGCCTCCTCGGTCAAGGACCGCCTCGCCACGAGCATCATCGAAGAGGCCGAGCGGCGCGGCGAGCTCGAGCCCGGACAGACCGTGGTGGAGGCCACGAGCGGCAACACGGGGATCGGACTGGCGATGGTCTGCGCCGCCAAGGGCTACCCGCTGGTGGTCACCATGGCCGACTCGTTCTCCGTGGAGCGGCGCCGCCTGATGCGCTTCCTGGGCGCCCGGGTCGTGCTCACGCCGCGTGCGGCCAAGGGGCTGGGCATGTACCAGAAGGCGCAGGAACTCGCGGAGGCCAACGGCTGGTTCCTGGCCAGGCAATTCGAGACCGCCGACAACGCGAAGATCCACGAGAACACCACGGCCCGCGAACTGATCGCCGACTTCAGCGGCGAGCGGCTCGACTACTGGGTGACCGGGTACGGCACCGGCGGGACGGTCACGGGCGTCGCTCGCGTGCTGCGCCGCGAGCGTCCGGACACGAAGATCGTCCTCAGCGAACCCGCCGTTGCGCAATTGCTCGGTAGCGGGGTCGTCCAGGCGCGGGGCGCCGACCACTCGCCCGCGGCCAGCCACTCGGCCTTCACGCCGCACCCGATCCAGGGCTGGACGCCCGACTTCATCCCGTACGTCCTGCAGGAGGCGGTCGACAAGCACCTCTACGACGAGGTGATCCCCGTCGGCGGCCCCGATGCGATCGCCTGGTCGAGACGCCTCGCCGCGGAAGAAGGGATCTTCGCCGGGATCTCCGGCGGCGCGTCGCTCGCCGTCGCGATCCAGGTGGCCGAACGCGCGCCGGAAGGCTCGGTCATCTGCTGCATGCTGCCCGACACCGGCGAGCGCTACCTGTCGACGCCGCTGTTCGACGGCGTGGCCACCGAGATGACGCCGGACGAGGAAGCCCTGTCGCGCTCGACGCCGGGGTACCAGATGCCTGCCGCGTGACCGGTCAGGCCGTGACGAGCGAACCCTGCTGGTACTGCTCGTCCGTCACGGCCTCCATCCATTCCACGTTCTTCCCCTCGACCATCTCCGTGATCGCCACGTGCGACATCGCCGTGGTGAGGGAGGCGCCGTGCCAGTGACGCCGGCGGCACGGGCACCAGACGACGTCGCCTGCGCGGATTTCGGTGCGGTCCCCGCCTTCGCACTGCGTCCAGCCGACGCCGGCGAGAACGACCAGCGTCTGGCCGGCGGGGTGCGTGTGCCAGTGGGTGCGCGCGCCGGGCTCGAAGGTCACGATGGCGCCGCCGGAGCGCCCGGCCTCCTCGGCCTGGAACGCGCTGTCGATTCGGACGGCGCCCGTGAACCACGACGCCGGTCCCTTGACGGAAGGCTTCGAGCCGTTGCGGATGACTTTCATGATTTCTCCTTTTGTCAGGCTTGCCCGAGAGGGTGGGCGTTTCCCTGGGCGACGACAGGCGTCAGGGCGTCGGAGCCGTCCCGGGGTCGGGCGCGTTGTGCCGCCCCGAACGCGCCGTACGGATACCCCCAGGACGTCGGCCTGCTCGCCGCCTCGAGGGCGTCCGAATGCTCGGCGTCGAGATGAAGGCCTGAGGCGCCGAGGTTGTCGTGCAATTGCGCCAGGCTGCGCGCGCCGAAGATCGGCGCGGTCACGGCCGGTCGATCCGCCAGCCAGGCGAGAGCGACCTGCGACGGGCTCCTGCCGATGCGCTCGGCGATCTGCCGCACGAGTTCGATGATCGTCCAGTTGCGATCCACTTCGCCATATTCGGCCGACGTCCACTGGTACAGCGGCTTCTCCGATCCCGCGCGCGTCCCCTTCGCCGGTCGACCTCCGCGCGCGTACTTGCCGGACAGGAATCCCCCGGCGAGCGGCGACCAGGGAAGCAGCCCGACCCGGTTGTGCAGCGCGGCGGGGATCACCTCCCATTCGCTTTCCCGCGACAACAGGCTGTACTGTTGCTGCAACGTCAGGGGAAGCGCGAGGCCCAGCTGGCGCGCGGTCGACACGAAGAGCTGGAGCTGCCAGCCCGTGAAGTTCGACAGGCCGACGTAGTGGATCTTGCCGGCCTGCACCGCCGACTCCAGGAAGCCGAGCGTTTCCTCGACCGGCGTCAGCGGATCCCACGAATGGAGCTGGTAGAGGTCGATGCGGTCGCGGCCCAGGTTGCGCAGCGACTCGTCCAGGAGACGATGAAGGCCGGGCCGCGACAGTCCGGGCGCATTCGGCCCCTTGTGGGTCGAATGGCGACCCTTCGAGGCGAGGACGACCCGCTCGGTGACATTGCCGGGGCGATTCGCGAACCACCTGCCGACGATGGCCTCGGATTGCCCGCCCATGTAGACGTTGGCGGTGTCGATCAGGTTGCCGCCCGCCTCGACGTACGCGTCGATGATGGCGAACGCGTCCTGCTCCGTCGTCTCGCCGCCGAAGTACATGCTGCCCAGGGCCAGCCGCGACACGACGGTGCCGCTTTCTCCAAGTCGTCGATATTCCATTTCCGTTCCTTTCGAAGTGCCTGTCGTGCAGACCGGGAGCGCGTTCTCCCGCAGGCGATGAGCGACTGTAGGAGCGAACGATCTCCGTGACTAGATGGCAGAATCGGCATGAACTTGTGAATAGGGGCCATGAATGGCGAGAGACAGGATCAGTGATGTGCTGGCGTTTCTCGCCGTTGCTCGCGAACGCAGCTTCTCCAGGGCGGCCGCGAGGCTGGGCGTCTCGCCGTCGTCGCTGAGCCATACGGTTCGAAGCCTGGAGGAGTCGCTGGGCGTGCGCCTGCTGACCCGGACGACGCGCAGCGTCTCCGCCACCGAGGCCGGCGAGCGCTTGCTGCAGTCGGTGGGCCCGCGCCTGGCGGAGGTCGAGGCCGAACTGGCGGCGGTGAGCGAGTTCGCCGTCAAGCCCAAGGGCACCGTGCGCATCACCTCGACCGACTACGCGGTCGACACCGTGATCTGGCCGCGCCTGGCCAGGATGCTTCCCGACTACCCCGACCTCCACATCGAGATCACGATCGACTACGGGCTGACCGACGTCGTGGCGCAGCGATACGACCTGGGCGTGCGCAACGGCGACCAGATCGCCAAGGACATGGTGGCTGTTCGCATCGGTCCCGATCGGCGGATGGTCATCGTCGGCGCGCCGTCGTATCTCTCTCTCGCGCCGCGCCCGAAGAAGCCCGACGACCTGCTGGCGCACAACTGCCTCGTGCTGCGATTCGCGAGCGGCGGCCTGTATGCGTGGGAGCTGAAGAAGGGAAAGCGCGAGGTCCAGGTGCGGGTCGAAGGCCAGGTGGTCTTCAATGGGAGCTACCAGATCCTCAACGCGGCGCTCACCGGAAGCGGCCTGGCCTTCATGCCGGAAGACCTGGCGGCCCCGCACGTGGAGGCGGGCCGCCTGCAGTACGTCATGGAGGACTGGTTCCCCACCTTTCCCGGCCTCCATGTGTACTACGCCAGCCGGCGGCAACCCTCGCGAGGCGTGGAACTGGTGGTCGAGTCGCTCCGATATCGCGCCTAGACACATCTCGTTGCGCATTGAAGCTTGCTGCGGACCGCGGTCGACCTTGCGCGAAGGTGTCGTGCGCCGGCGTGTCGCGAATTCCACCGTCAACGAGTGGCTGTCGAGCCGCGTTGTTGCAGCGTGACCGCATTCAACCCAACCTTCATAAAGGTGCTTCCATGAACACATCCCTGTCGAAGATCGTCCTGTCCATCGCCGTCCTCGCACTGGCTCCGCTCGCTGCCTCGGCGCAGCAGGCGCCCGGCAAGCACCCGGCCTACCTCCATGCGCTGACCGACCTGCGCACCGCGCGCTGGCTGCTCGAGCACCAGCCGGGCGACGTCAAGGTCTACGGCGACGAGGACGTGGCCATCACGGAAGTCGACGCCACGATCAACGACATCAAGCATGCGTCGATCGACGACGGCAAGGACCTGCACGACCATCCGAACGTCGACGTGCACGAACACGGCAGCCGCCTGCTGCGCGCCATCGAGAGCCTCAAGAAGGCGCGCGCGGACATCTCCGGCGAAGAAGACAACCCGGAAACCCGCGAGCTGCGCCATCGCTCGTTCGAACATCTCGACCACGCCATCCGTGCCGCGGAACACGCCCACGCCGCCTGGCTGAAGGACGTGAAGGGCTGATCGCCCGCCGGCTGCGCGAACGTCGCGCAGCCACCGAGCGCGCCGGCTCAGGCCTCCCAGGAGAGGTTGCCGGCCGTCGCCTGGACCGCGCTGCGCTGGCCGGCCACCTCGATGCACCAGTCGCGCAGCGCGCCTTCGGTCACGTCCACCTGGTAGCGCTTGCCGGCGCGGCGAACCGTGCCGCGCGCGGCGATCGCGCCCTGCAGGGAGGCCACCTCGAACGTCGCCGTCGCGCCATCGGCCAGCGCGAACACGCGCAGCGTGACGCCCTGGTCGAAGTCGTAGTCGGGGCGCTCGGCCTCGTTGCCCCACGGCAGCACCGTGTTGCCCGCCACGTACAGCGGCAGGCTGAGGAAGTCGTGCGTCTCGCGCACCCAGCGACCCCCGGCCTTCACCTCGCCGGAGAGCAGGTGCGTCCACGTGCCTTCCGGCAGGTAGACCTCCACCTCGCCGCTCTCCGTGAACACCGGCGCCACCAGCAGCGAATCGCCGAGGTGGTACTGGCGATCCAGCGTCGTGCACGCGGGGTCGTGCGGATACTCCATCACCATCGAACGCATCATCGGCACGCCCGTCTCGGTGGCGGCGATGGCCTGCGCGTATAGGTAGGGCATCAGGCGATGCTTCAGGCGCGTGAAGGCCTGCAGCACCGTGCAGCTCTCCTCGTCCACGAGCCAGGGCACGCGGTAGAAGCTGCTGCCGTGCAGCCGGCTGTGCGACGACAGCAGGCCGAACTGGATCCAGCGCTTGTAGACGGCCGGCGGCGGGTTGCCCTCGAAGCCGCCGATGTCGTGGCTCCAGAACGCGAAGCCGCAGGTGGTCAGCGACAGGCCGCCGCGCAGGCTCTCGGCCATCGACTCGAAGTTGGACCAGCAGTCGCCGCCCCAGTGCACCGGGTAGCGCTGGCCCGACGCGTACGTGGAGCGCGCGAAGACCACGGCCTCTTCCTGGCCGCGCACGTCCACCAGCAGGTTGTAGACGGCCTCGTTGTACTGCAGCGCGTACAGGTTGTGCATCTCAACGGGGTCGGAGCCGTCGAAGTAGACGACGTCCTTGTCGGGAATGCGCTCGCCGAAGTCGGTCTTGAAGCAGTCGACGCCCATCGCCAGCAGGCGGCGCAGGTGGCCCTGGTACCAGGTCACCGCGGCCGGGTTGGTGAAGTCGACGATGGCCATGCCGGGCTGCCACTGGTCGGTCTGGAACACCAGGCCGTTCGTGCGCTTGATGAAGTAGCCGCCCGCGGCGCCTTCGGCGAACAGCGGCGACTTCTGCGCGATGTACGGGTTGATCCAGAGGCTGATCTTCAGGCCGCGCGCATGCAGCCGCGCAAGCATCCCCTCGGGGTCGGGGAACTGGCGCTTGTCCCATTCGAAGTCGCACCACTGGAACTCGCGCATCCAGAAGCAGTCGAAGTGGAAGACGCTCAGCGGCAGCTCGCGCCGCTTCATCTCGTCGATGAACGACGTGCTCGTGGCCTCGTCGTAGTTGGTGGTGAACGACGTGGTCAGCCACAGCCCGAAGCTCCACGCCGGCGGCAGCGGGGCGCGGCCGGTGAGGGCGGTCAGGCGCGTGACGACGGCCTTGGGCGTGGGGCCGGCCAGCACGACGTAGTCCAGGCTCTCGCCTTCGCGGCTGAACTGCACGCGGGTCGTCTTCTCGGAGGCGACCTCGAACGACACCGGTCCGGCCTCGTTGACCAGCACGCCGTAGCCGCGGTTGGTGAGGTAGAACGGCACGCTCTTGTAGGCCTGCTCGCAGGCCGTGCCGCCGTCGCGGTTGGTGTTCTCCACCACCTGGCCGTTCTTCACCCAGGGCGTGAAGCGCTCGCCCAGGCCGTACACGGTCTCGCCGACCGCCAGGGTCAACTGCTCCTGCATGTAGTTGCCCTTGCCGGCCCATTGCATGTAGGCCATGCCGCGCCAGTCGCTGCGCGTGAGCACGCGGTCGCCTTCGCGGAACACCAGGCCCCAGCCGTCGCCCTTGAGCACGTCCACCGACAGGTTGCCGGTGGTGAGCGTCACCTTCGCGTCGCTCTCCGCTATCGTCACCCGGGGCGCGCTCGCGCCGGGCATCGGCACGTGCAGGCGCGGCGCCTCCGAGGCCGCGTAGTGTTCCACCTGCACGCGCACCGCGCCGGGCAGCGGCGAGCTGATCGTCAGCGTCAGCGTCGGGCCTTGCAGCGTGTCGCCGCGATGCTTGATATGGCGCGTGGTGGCGAGCACCACCAGCCGGTCGTCATGGAGTTCCACCGCATAGGCCTGGGTCGCGTAGTGCGCCGCGACGCCGGGCTGCAGCAGCCACTGTCCATCCGTGAATTTCATGAAATCTCGTCCTCTCGTTGTCGTCGGTCTTCCAGGCTGCGCACTGTGCCCGGAGGGGTTGCTGGTTCAGTTCAGTGCAGGCTCGGGGGCGGCGCGCACGTGGTGTGCGATGAAGTCGCCGTGGTCGGGCGTGCGGGCGACGAGGTGCGCGATGTCCGCGCGCAGGCGCGCGAAGTGCGCGCGCAATTCCTTCTCGTCGAGCGCGTCCACGAACGGGTCCAGGGTCTGCGGCGTCACGCCCAGCCCGAGCAGGATGGCCTCGTGCGAGGACTCCGAGAAGCCCGCGGGATCGAGGATCGTCACGCGGCCCGTGGCGCGGAACAGCTCGATCTGGTGGGCCAGCGTGTCGGGAATCGACATGGCGGCGCAATGCTTCCAGAACTCGGAGTCGGTGCGCTGCGTGATCTTGTAGTGCAGGATGATGAAGTCGCGGATCGACTCGTACTGCGCCGCCATGCGGCGGTTGAATTCGGCTGCCAGCTGCGGCTTGAAATCGGTGTCCGGGAAGAACTGGATCAGGCGGCCCACGCCGTCGATGATCAGCTGGATGCTGGTGGATTCGAGCGGCTCCAGGAAGCCGCCGGACAGGCCCAGCGCCACGACGTTCTTCACCCAGGCCTCGCGCCGCCGGCCGGTGGTGAAGCGCAGCTGGCGCGGGTCGCCGAGCGCCGGCGTGTCCAGGCCTTCCAGCAGCACGCGCGCGGCCTCGTCGTCCTTCATGAAGCCGCTGCAATAGACATGGCCGTTGCCGGTGCGGTGCTGCAGCGGAATGCGCCATTGCCAGCCGCTCGCCCGCGCCGTCGACGTGGTGTACGGCGTCAGCTTGCCGGCGCGCGCGCTGGGCACCGCCAGCGCGCTGTCGCACGGCAGCCAGTGGCTCCAGTCCTCGTAGGCCGACTTCATCACGCCGGAGATCAGCAGGCCGCGAAAGCCCGAGCAGTCGATGAACAGGTCGCCGTCGATGCGGCGCCCGTCCTTCAGGCGCACGGCGGACACGAAGCCGTCCTCGGGGCGCTGCTCGACGTCGACGACCGTGCCTTCCACGCGGACGGCGCCGCGCTCCTCGGCGTAGTTGCGCAAGTACAACGCATACAGCGAGGCATCGAAATGGAACGCGTAGGAATAGCTGCTGGCCGCGGGGTTGGCCTCGGCGGTCGGCGGCACGAAGGCGTTGGCGCGCGCCATCATCGTGGCGGTGGACCAGTCTTCGTACGACGCCATCCCGCCCGCGCGCTGCAGCCGCTGCCAGTACATGATCGGCGAGCGGTTCTCGATGCGCGGGCCGAAGTCGCCGAAGCCATGGAAGAAGCTGTGGCCCAGCCGGCCCCAGTCGCGGAACTCGATGCCCAGCTTGAACGAGGCCTGGGTGCGCTTGATGAAGTCCGCGCCGTCCAGGCCCAGCGAGCTGTTGTAGAAGCGGATCGTGGGCAGCGTGGCCTCGCCGACGCCGATCGTGCCGATCTCCGGTGACTCGATCACCACGATCTCGCACGGCTGGCTGTTGCGCCGTTGCATCAACAGGGCCAGCGGTGCCGCCGCCATCCAGCCGGCGGTGCCGCCGCCGACGATGACGATCTTGCGAATGTTCTTGTCGTTCATCAACCCTTGTCTCCAGCGGCGCAGTGCGATGCTGCGGCGCACACATGAAACGCGCGTCGCGCGCCTATGGAGGCCGCCCGATTTGCGCAGGCCCGCATCTTGAACTTCGGCCATTTGTAAACGCTAGGTGTTTCCACCGCCTTTAATTCGTTCGACGATCGAACTAACATCCGGCCCATCGAAGCAAAGACTTCGACGTCTGGAGACACGTCTTGCCATCCGAATCCCCTGGAAGCCAGCAACTGCTGAAGGTTGTCAACCGCATGGCCCTCGTGCGGCGCATGTGCGCCAACCCGGGGCTGTCGCGCGCCGACCTCGCCACCGCCGTCGGACTGACCAAGTCGACCGTGAGCATGCTGGTGCGCGAGCTGATCGACGAAGGCTGGCTGGTCGAGCGCGAGATCGTGGCCACCGGAGAACTCGGTCGCCGTCCCACCCCGCTGTTCGTCGACGACTCGCGCCTGCTGCTGCTGGGCGCCGAGGTCGGCATCGAGTCGGTGCGCGTGGTGGCGGTGTCGCTCACCGGCGGGGTGCTCGCCACCGTCGTCGCCCACTACGGCTCGGGCCGCAGCGCCAAGGCGTGCATCGGCAGCCTGGCCACGGCGCTGCTGAAGCTGCGCTCGCAGCTCGATCCCGTTCGCCACCAGATCATCGGCGTCGGCGTGGGCCTGCCCGGTGGCGTCGACGAGGCCAACGCGGTGCTGCGCTTCGCTCCCAACCTCGGCTGGCGCGACGTGCCGGTGGGCGCGCTGCTCAGCGAGAAGCTCGCGGGCTCGTGCCTCGGCGGCGTGCCGCTGTTCATCCAGAACGAAGCCGATGTCGCGGCGCTGGGCGAGATGGAATTCAACCCGTCGCAGGCGTCCGATCCGTTGCTGTACCTGAGCATCAACCAGGGCGTGGGCGCGGGCGTGATCGTCGGCGACCGGCTGCTCACCGGCAGCCGCGGCTTCGCCGGCGAGGTGGGCCACATCATCCTCAAGCGCAACGGCCCGCAGTGCTCGTGCGGTCGCCGGGGCTGTGCCGAGGCCATGATCGGCCTGCGCGCGATGCTGCCGGCCGACGAGGACACGGGCCTGGCGTCGCTGTCCACGCCACTGGCCGAGATCCAGCGCCGCCTCGCCGCCGGCGATGCCGACGTGCTGCGCGCGGTCAAGCGCGCCGGCGGCTACCTGGGCGTGCTGCTGCACAACCTGGCCGCGGCCTACGACCCGGCCTGCATCGTGCTCGGCGGCTTGTGCGTCGACCTCGGCGAGCCGTTCGTCCAGACCGCGCTGCAGACCCTCAACGACTACGCGGCGGCCGCCAACCTGTTGCCGCCCATCGTGCAGACCTCACGCTTCGGCGCCGACGCGGTCGCGGTGGGCGCCGCCGCGCTCGCGCGCTTCCGCCTCACGCGGCCGATGGCCGCCCCCAACTTCGTCGGCGCCGTCGCCGCCTGAACATGTACCTCGGCATCGATCTCGGCACTTCCGAAGTCAAGGCTCTCCTGCTTGACGCCACCGGCCGCATCGTCGGCCAGGCCGGCGCGCCGCTGACCGTGTCGCGCCCGCAACCGCTGTGGTCCGAGCAGGATCCGCTGGACTGGCGCCGCGCGATGGACCTCGCCGTGGCCAGCCTGCGCGGCACGCACGCGGAGGCGTTCGCGCAGGTGCGCGCCATCGGCCTGTCCGGCCAGATGCACGGCGCCGTGCTGCTCGGCGAACGCGACGAGGTGCTGCGCCCGGCCATCCTCTGGAACGACGGCCGCAGCCACGCCGAGTGCGCGGAGCTCACTCGGCTCGCGCCGCGACTGCATGCCATCGCGGGCAACCTCGCGATGCCCGGCTTCACCGCGCCCAAGCTGCTGTGGGTGAGCAGGCACGAGCCCGCGCTGTTCGCGAAAGTTCGCAGCGTGCTGCTGCCCAAGGACTATCTGCGCCTGGTGCTCACCGGCGAGAAGGTCTCCGATCCGTCGGACGCCGCCGGCACGCTGTGGCTCGACGTCGCCGCGCGCGACTGGTCGGACGAACTGCTGGCCGCCTGCGGCATGACGCGCGCGCAGATGCCGCGCCTCGTGGAAAGCAGCGAGCCTTCGGGCTTCCTGCGTCCGCAGGTCGCCAAGGCCTGGGGCCTGGGCCCCGAAGTGGTGATCGCCGGCGGCGCCGGTGACAACGCTGCCAGTGCGATCGGCATCGGCGCGACGCAACCCGGCGACGGCTTCCTGTCGCTCGGCACGTCCGGCGTGCTGTTCGTCGTCAACGACCGCTATCGCCCGAACCCGGCCTCGGCGGTACACGCGTTCTGCCACGCGCTGCCCGGGCGCTGGCACCAGATGAGCGTGATGCTGTCGGCCGCGAGCTGCCTGAAGTGGTTCGTGCAGATCAGCGGCGCCGCCAGCGAGGCCGCGCTGCTGGGCGAGCTCGCCACGTTGCCGGCCCACGCGCTGCGCGAGGCGCCCCTGTTCCTGCCCTACCTCGCGGGCGAGCGCACGCCGCACAACAACCCGTTCGCCAAGGGCGGCTTCCTCGATCTCACGCACGAGCACACGCGCGCCCATTGCACGTACGCCGTGCTCGAAGGCGTCACGTTCGGCCTGTGCGACGGCCTCGCCGCGTTGCAGGAAGCCGGCACCGAGGTGCGCCAGCTGCACCTGGTGGGCGGCGGCGCGCGCAGCTCCTTCTGGGCGCAGCTCCTGGCCGATGCGTTGAACGTGGAGATCCTGGTCAGCGCGGGCGGCGACGCCGGCGGCGCGCTCGGCGCCGCGCGACTCGGCTGGCTTGCCGCGGGCGGCGACGAGGCGCAGGTCTGCGCCAAGCCCGAGGTCGCCGCACGCCATGTTCCCGACGCCGCGCGCCACGCGCACCTGCAACACCGGCTGCAGCGCTTTCGTGCGCTGTACCAGCGAATCGAGAGTCCGTCCCGCAGCGCTGCGGCCGCTTGACAACCACCCGGCCCCCTCCGCCGGTGCCTCATCCAACCCCTTCTCATGACCAGCTACTTCAAAGACTTGCCGCGGATCGACTACCGTGGCCCCGAATCCACCGACCCGCTGTCCTTCCGTCACTACGACAAGAACCGGGTGGTGCTGGGCAAGCGCATGGAAGACCACCTGCGCTTCGCCGTCTGCTACTGGCACACGTTCTGCTGGAACGGCTTCGACGTGTTCGGCGCCGGCACGTTCCAGCGTCCCTGGTTCGAAGGCGGCTCGCCGCTGGAGCTGGCCAAGCTGAAGGCCGAGTCCGCGTTCGACTTCTTCGACAAGCTCGGCGCGCCGTACTACTGCTTCCATGACCGCGACGTCGCGCCCGAAGGCGCCACGCCGCGCGAGAGCCACGAGAACTTCCTGAGCATGGTCGACGTGCTGGGCGAGCAGCAGCAACGCACCGGCATGAAGCTGCTGTGGGGCACGGCCAACCTGTTCAGCCACCGCCGCTTCATGTCGGGCGCGGCCACCAACCCCGATCCGGCCGTGTTCGCGATGGCCGCGCTGCAGGTGCGCGACGCGATGGACGCGACCCTGAAGCTGGGCGGAGAGAACTATGTGCTGTGGGGCGGCCGCGAAGGCTACGAGACGCTGCTGAACACGCGCATCGGCCAGGAGCTCGACCAGCTGGGCCGCTTCCTGAGCATGGCCGTGGAATACAAGCACAAGATCGGTTTCAAGGGCGCGATCCTGATCGAGCCGAAGCCGCGCGAGCCGGCCAAGCACCAGTACGACTTCGACGTGGCCACCGTCTACGGCTTCCTCAAGCGCTACGGCCTGGAGAACGAGGTGAAGGTCAACATCGAGGCCAACCACGCCACGTTGTCGGGCCACAGCTTCGAGCACGAGATCGCCACGGCCGCGGCGCTGGGCATCCTCGGCAGCCTCGACATGAACCGCGGCGACCCGCAGCTGGGCTGGGACACCGACCAGTTCCCCAACAACGTGCCCGAGACCGCGATCGCGATCTACCACGTGCTGCAGGCCGGCGGCTTGGGGCAAGGCGGCATGAACTTCGACTCGAAGGTGCGGCGCCAGTCCATCGACGCGGCCGACCTGCTGTACGGCCACGTCGGCGGCATGGACGTCTGCGCGAACGCGCTGCTGGTGGCCGAAAAGATGATCGTCGACGGCGGCCTGAAGGCGGCGGTCGACGCGCGCTACGCGGGCTGGGACACCACCGGCGCACGCGACATCCTCGACGGCGGCGTGTCGCTGGAGGCGCTCGCCGACCACGTGCTCGCGGCCAATGTCGACCCGCAGCCGAAGTCCGGACGCCAGGAATTCCTGGAAAACCTGGTCAACCGCTTCAACGGCTGACATGACCCCCGCACTGCCATCCACCCCCTCGACGAGCGCGCACGCCGCGCACGCGAGGAGGCAGTGCGTACTCCCCGTTCGTGAGGGCGCGACCGACACGGCGCGTCCGACACCGGACATCGCGTGCCCGTTCCAGAACCGCCTGGACCACGCGATCACGTAGTTGCGACGGCCCAGCCGCGCGCCAAGTTGCCCCATGCCCTGGGGCGAGTCCTGAAACCAAAAAGAGACCATAACATGAGACAATTTCAGAGGACAGCGTTGTCAGTCGCAGCGGCACAAGTTGCGTTGCTGTGGAGTGGGGTCGCGCTGGCGCAAACGCCGCCAGCACCGGCGGCTGCCGCCTCGTCGGCGAACGGCGCCAAGCCGGCCAAGCCGGCCGATCCGTCGGAGGTCACCACCGTGATCGTGACGGGCCAGCGCGCCGCGCTGCAGAACGCCCAGAAGATCAAGCAGGACTCGGACGAGATCGTCGACTCGATCGTCGCCGACGACATCGGCAAGCTGCCGGATCGCTCGGTCACCGAGGTGCTGCAACGCATCGTCGGCGTCACCATCGGCCACCTGATCTCCAACAGCGACCCGGAGCACTATTCCGTGGAAGGTTCGGGCGTGGCCATCCGCGGCCTCACCTACGTGCGCTCCGAGCTGAACGGACGCGACGCGTTCTCGGCCAACGGCGGCCGCTCCCTGAACTTCGAGGAC